>VFQT010001951.1_pt1 | contig 22679 bp, 16 predicted proteins | sample 3512381 | NCBI WGS metagenome assembly VFQT01 (sample SAMN10412376, study PRJNA504923) | tailings metagenome | isolation source: Relicate 2 Philex TSF3 active mining site | place: Philippines: Tuba, Benguet | collected 2017-08-29
GAGCACGCCTCGAAAGCGTGTGTGGGGGCAACTCCACCGTGGGTTCAAATCCCACCGCCACCGCCAGATTTAAATAATGATTTCGTACGATGGATTGAGAATGGTTAATTTTCCATCGAGCTCGCCGACCATACCTTCTGCTTTCAAGGTGGAGCCGACTTCTAGCCCGGCAATTTCCCGACGACCAATGAAGTGTAAGCGAACGCCACCAGTCTCATCCCAAATTTCAATTTCTACCAACGGTGAGGATTTCTTTGGCGCTACTCGAATACCAGTAACGCGCCCAACTACTTCAGCGCGTTTGCGCCACTGAATTTCACCGATCTTCGTTGCACTTTTTGCGTGATGACCTACTGGTTCATATATTGGCGATTCGAAATCTGGTTTTACTGGAGCGCCTGTAGTTACGGTTGCGACCTTTTCTTCGATAGTTGGTACCAACTTCACTTTGCCATCGAGAATTTTTTCAACATCAAATGGAACGATTGTTGCAACGACGCGATCAAGTTGTGCAATTGCACTGGCGATACTTTCTGCAGTCTGATCGTGCAGTAATCGCCCAAGGAAACGCGAATATGATCGACGAGGCAGCAATAGCGTCAACTCGACATCAGGAGCTTCAGTCTCGCGGAGGGAGTATTCGATTGCTGCATTAGCAAGTCGACGGTCAGGGCAATCGATAAATTCGAGAGTGATGCCATCAAAGGCGTTGTATTTATCCCACGCCTCTCGAATCTCATCAGCTTTTCGATCATCAATTACAAAGTGGACGGCACTTAATTTTCGAGGCTTCAAACTTCGTGCATAACGAATCGCGCCAATTGTGGCTAGATCTACGTTATCGATGAGAACTGCAACATCGTGTCTGGTGATATTGGCGCTCTTGCCACGTTGTGGGGTGATATCCAAGACGCCATTTTCTGCCTGATAGCGCTTATTTACTCGGATAAGACCAAGCACCATGATCGGGCCAAGCACCACGACTACCCATGCGCCGGCGGTAAATTTCACGATGGCGAAGATGATGACGACGACCAAAGAGATAGAGCCAGAGAGTAAGTGAATACCAAAACGAAGTTTCCACTTCTCGCCGCGATGAGTATGGGTGTGCTTAGCCATACCAAGACCGGTGAGTGTAAATGCAGTAAAGACGCCAATTGCATAGTAAGCAACAAGATGTTCTACCGATGATTGTGTTACGACAACCAAGATTGACGCTAGGAGTACTAATACCAAGATACCGTTAGAGAAATTGAGTCGATGGCCACGCTTTGCTAGCCAACGCGGTAAAAAGCCATCTGATGCAACGAAGTTAACCAAAATCGGGAATGCGGAGAAGGTGGTATTCGCACCGGCAAAGAGAATGAGCATCGTCGCTGCCTGGACAATGATGAAGAAGATATTCCCAATAGCGCCATCGCCAAGGATTGCCTTCGCTATTTGTGAAATGACAGTGGGAGTGCCGCTTTCGTAAGGCAGTGCGTAGATTTTATGAGCGAACCAGGAAACGCCGAGAACTAGCGAACCCAAAATGCAACTCATCATTATTAAAGTCCGGCGCGCGTTCACATGCTCTGGTGATTTGAAGAGCATCACGCCATCAGATATCGCTTCAAGGCCAGTGAGTGATGAGCCTCCATTAGCAAATGCACGAAGGAGCGTGACAACTGCGGCAAGCGTTAAAAGCCCCTGCTCGGAGCCAAGAGGTACCGCTCCTTCGACATTGGTACTCAATTGCGGAAGCGTGCCCGTTATGTCGCGATAGATTCCCACTGTAAAGACAACGGCCATTGATCCCACGAATAGATAAGTTGGCAGTGCAAAGGCCTTTCCAGCCTCTTTCACACCACGCAAATTTCCGTATGTTAAAAGAACGATTACAGCTAGAGTCATTTCGACTTTCCATGGTGCAAGTTCTGGGAAAGTAGAAACTATTGCCGCTACGCCGGCAGCTGATTGAATCGCCAACGTCACTACATAATCAAGAATTAATGCAACTGCAGCAACTTGAGCAGTAACTGGACCGAAGTTTCTCCGTGATACGAAGTAAGCACCGCCAGTCTTCGAGTAAACCGAGATGACGTTGTGATAGGAGAGCGTCACAATAATCAGAATCACAAGTACCACCGCGGTCATTGGCATCAACATAGAAAATGCTGCGAGACCAAAGACTGGTAAAAGCGCTATCAGAATCTGTTCGCTGCCATATGCCGAAGACGAAATGCAATCGGAGGAGAGGATGCCAAGGCCAAACCGTTTGGAAAGTCTTTGGTGGCTTAGCGAGTGGCGGTTAAGAGGTGCACCAAGAAGTTTGCGCTTGATGGTGTAGAGCAGCGGATCCTTAGGGTGGACATGTTCTGCCATTACCGATGGTTTGGGAGCGTCATCCTGCCATGCAGTTGCCACGACTACCGCTCTCTCTTTAGCTCAACCACAACACCAATACCTATATATAGTAGAGAAACTTCCGCGGAGGATAAGAGATTTGAACTCTTGAAGGGTTTCCCCTTACACGCTTTCCAAGCGTGCGCACTCGGCCGCTATGCGAATCCTCCATGCAGATTTTTAGGGCTGCAGGGTCAAAGATACTCGGTCACTATGATTGCTACTGACCCCCCGCATGGCGGTATCGTGCTGAACTCCCCCAGGGCCGGAAGGCAGCAAGGGTAGGTGCGCTCTATCGGGTGTGCGGGGGGTCCTCACAGTTAGGCTCGCCCACATGGTTGACTCCGCTTCCGCTGATCAGGGACCGATTGCGCTCTATCGCAAATATCGCCCTGGTCGCTTTAGCGAGGTCATCGGACAAGATCACGTCGTCACCCCACTTACCAACGCACTCGCCTCGGGGCAGGTGCATCATGCGTATTTATTCTCAGGTCCGCGCGGGTGTGGCAAGACCTCGAGCGCGCGCATCATGGCGCGAAGCCTTAATTGTGAAAAAGGGCCAACACCTGATCCATGTGGCAAGTGCCAATCCTGTCGTGATTTAGCGCCGATGGGTCCAGGTTCAATTGATGTCATCGAACTTGATGCGGCAACTCACGGCTTAGTAGACGATGCACGTGAATTGCGCGATAAGGCTTTCTTTTCACCAGTGCAAAGTAAATACAAGATTTACATAATCGATGAAGCACATCAACTTGGGCCGGGCGCAGCAAATGCACTTTTAAAAGTTGTTGAAGAACCACCACCGCACGTACTTTTCATTTTTGCTACAACTGAGCCCGATAAATTAATAGCAACGATTCGCTCTCGAACTCATCACTATCCATTTCGTTTAGTCGCACCTGCGCTCTTGGGCGAACATCTCACCAAAATTTGTGAACAAGAAAGCGTCAAAGTAGCTAAGGGCGTTATCCCAATGGTTGTACGCGCTGGTGGCGGATCTGTTCGTGATTCACTTTCAGTTCTCGGTCAACTTCTTGCTGGCGCTGGAAAAGATGGCGTGAGCTACGAGATCGCTCTCCAACTTCTTGGATTTACAGATGGTGCCCTTCTTGATGATGTTATCGATGCGCTCGCCGCTCGTGATGCACAAGCAATCTTCACCACCATCGATCGAGTGATTGATTCTGGACATGATCCACGACGTTTTACCCAAGATCTCCTTGAACGGGTACGTGACCTCATCGTCTTACATGCAGTAAGTAGCGATGATCAAACAGCGCACTCGCTCTTTCGCCAACTTCCTGATGATCAACTGGAGCGAATGCGAGCCCAGAGCAGCAGGTTGGGAAATAGCAGCCTCACCCATGCCGCCCAGGTGATATCTGAAGGGTTAAATCAAATGCGTGGCGCTACTGCCCCACGTTTAATTCTTGAATTCACCGCAGCCCGCTTACTTATTCCAACCACTGGTGATGAAGCGCTCTTGGCAAGAATCGAGCGGTTAGAGAGAAATAACGGCATTGTTACCCCGGTTGCAGCGCCAATGCCAGCTCCAGTTCCACCTCCTACGCCGAAAAAGGCGACCCCCCCGGCTGCGGCCTCATCGCCCCAACCAAAATCAGAGCAACCAGCGCCAGTTGTAAAAACTCCAGCCACCAAGATTGAAAGTATTGATGTTGTTGGTCTGCGCAGGCTATGGCCCAACGTCATTGAGAATGTCAAAGGTCGCCGCCGATTAACCTGGACATTACTTAGCGCAAGTGCAACTTTGGCAACAGTTGACGAGAGCGCCATAACAATTGCCATGGTCAACGTTGGCGCACGAGATTCGTTCTTACGTTCCAGTAGCGATGAAATTCTGCGTGAGGCTTTTATCGAAGTAGTTGGACTTGATCGAAAAATAGAGGTAATCATCGATCCATCCGTAAATCCGACTTCTACTCCTGCACCAACGCCACCCATGGAAGAAGTGGTTGAGAATTCCACCGATTTAAATTCGTTAAGTGGCGCCGCGCTTCTGGCAAAAGAGCTCGGGGCTAAAGTCATCAGCGAATCGCCAAAGGAGTAATGGCGAGCTATGTACGAAGGTGCTATTCAAGATCTCATCGATGAACTCGGTCGACTTCCGGGTGTTGGTCCAAAGAGCGCGCAACGAATTGCTTTTCATATTTTGCAGAGTGAGTCGGTTGATATCCAAAGACTTGTCGAAGCAATTCGTGAAGTAAAAGAGAAGGTTAAGTTCTGCGAGATCTGCGGGAACGTTTCAGAAGAGGTGCAATGTCGAATCTGTCGCGATCCAAAACGAGAACTTCATGCAATCTGTGTGGTTGAAGAGAGTAAAGATGTACAAGCAATCGAAAAGACCCGCGAGTTCCGCGGTCGCTATCACGTGCTCGGTGGCGCTATTAGTCCGATCGAAGGCATTGGCCCGGAGAATCTGCGGATCAAAGAGTTGATGACCAGACTTGCCGATGGTGCGGTCACCGAGGTCATTCTTGCCACCGACCCCAATCTCGAAGGTGAGGCAACGGCGACCTACCTAGCTCGCCTGATCAAGCCGCTGGGGCTGACCGTCTCTCGCCTAGCGAGCGGTTTACCGGTCGGAGGGGACCTGGAATATGCCGATGAGGTCACGTTGGGGCGCGCTTTTGAGGGGCGACGAACTATTCAATAGTTTTTCTCACAATGCGAGACGGAAACTGTCTCATAATATGAGATATTTTTGGCTTGATAGCAACTCCCCTGGGAAAGTTCTCCCATGGCTCTTATCGTGCAGAAATTTGGCGGCTCCTCGGTAGCAGATGCTGAGGGAATGAAGCGGGTTGCCGCCCGGATCGTTGCCACCAAAAAGGCCGGCAATGATGTGGTCGTTGTGGTCAGCGCGATGGGCGATACCACCGATGAATTGATCGATCTGGCAAAGCAGATCACCCCGATGCCCACCGGCCGAGAGCTCGACATGCTCCTTACCTCTGGTGAGCGCATTTCGATGGCGCTACTTGCGATGGCAATCGGGAATCTTGGCCATGAAGCGCGATCTTTTACGGGAAGCCAAGCTGGTGTGATTACCGATTCAGTTCATGGCAAAGCGCGCATTATTGATGTCACCCCAGGACGAATCGTTGATGCACTTAAAGAAGGTGCAATCGCGATCGTCGCGGGTTTCCAAGGTATTAGCCAAGATACAAAAGATGTCACCACGCTTGGTCGTGGTGGATCTGATACTACGGCCGTTGCGCTCGCCGCTGCGCTCGATGCAGATGTCTGCGAGATCTATACCGATGTTGATGGTGTTTTCTCTGCAGATCCACGAGTAGTTCCATCAGCACGCAAGCTAAAGAGCATTACATATGAAGAGATGTTGGAGTTAGCAGCGAGTGGTGCGAAAGTACTCCATCTTCGTTGCGTCGAATATGCACGTCGTTTTGATTTACCAATTCATGTTCGCTCATCATTTAGCGGAAATGAAGGAACATGGGTTGTGAAGGATCGTCCAGAGGGAGATGGCATGGAGCAAGCAATCATTTCAGGAATCGCACACGATCGAAGTGAAGCGAAGATAACTATCGTTGGCGTGCCAGACCGCACTGGAGTTGCTGCACGCATCTTCCAATCCATCGCAGATGTTGATGTAAACATCGACATGATTGTGCAGAATGTTTCTGCAGCTGCCACCGGATTAACCGACATCTCATTTACGTTGCCAAAAGCTGAAGGCGAGAAAGCAATTGGTGTCCTTAATAAAATCCAAGGTGAAGTTGGGTTTGCTTCGATTCAATATGACGACCAAATTGGCAAACTTTCGCTCATAGGAGCGGGCATGCGTTCTCATCCTGGAGTTACTGCAACATTCTTTGCCGCGCTCTCTGATGCAGGGGTGAATATCGAGATGATTTCGACCTCCGAAATTAGGATTTCTATTGTTTGCCGCGCTTCTGATCTCGATAAGGCAGTTCGCGCTTCTCATACTGCTTTTGACTTAGATTCTGATGCAGCCGAAGCGGTTGTGTATGGCGGTACCGGACGATGAGCAAACCAACTCTTGCTGTAGTCGGCGCAACTGGCGCGGTTGGTACAGTCATGCTCGACATTCTGAGCACTCGTGAAAATGTTTGGGGCGAAATCCGTCTGATTGCTTCGGCGCGTAGCGCCGGAAAGAAATTGATGTGTAGGGGAGAAGAACTCACCGTCATCGCGCTGACTCCTGAGGCTTTTGACGGTGTTGATGTTGCGATGTTCGATGTTCCTGATGAGATTTCTGCTGAATGGGGTCCGATTGCAGCGGCACGTGGCGCAGTTGTCGTTGATAACTCGGGCGCTTTCCGTATGGATAAAGAGGTACCGCTCGTAGTCCCTGAAGTGAACCCGGGGGATATCAAGAAGCGACCAAAAGGAATTATCTCTAATCCCAACTGCACGACGCTCTCAATGATTGTTGCTGTTGGTGCGCTCCATCGCGAGTACACCGTTAAGGAATTGGTTGTTGCTTCATATCAAGCCGCATCAGGAGCTGGTCAATCTGGTATCGATGTTTTGCATGAACAGCTCAAAGAAGTTTCTGGCAAAAATCTTGGATCAGTGGCTGGCGATGTTCGTAAAGCGGTCTCTGATCTTGGCCCGTTCCCCGCACCTCTAGCCATGAATGTGATTCCATGGGCAGGGTCGCTTAAAGAAGAGGGTTTTACGAGCGAAGAGCTCAAAGTGCGAAATGAGTCGCGCAAGATTCTTGGTATCTCAGATCTTCGAGTCTCGGCTACGTGCGTTCGCGTACCGGTAATAACCACTCATTCTCTGGCCGTTCATGCGGTCTTCGAGAAAGAAGTCACTCGTGAAGGAGCGCAGAACATTTTGAAGACCGCGCCGGGAGTCAACCTCGTTGACAATCCGGAGAAGAAGGAATTTCCAACCCCAGCTGATGTAGTAGGTACTGACCCCACCTGGGTAGGCCGGGTTCGCGCGAGTATCGATGATCCGCACGCCCTTGATTTCTTTGTTTGCGGAGATAATTTGCGTAAAGGCGCAGCGCTCAATACTGCACAAATTGCTGAATTAGTTGCACAAGAGTTCTAAGCAAATTACGTAAGAATTATTACAGCAGAGCGGTTTTTCTTTGATTTACCGCCAACCCCACCAGCAATTGTATTTATTAGCTTCTTTTTAATACCTGCTTTAGTGAGGACCTTCGCTACTGCATCGGCGCGTGATTTCGAGAGCGACTTATCATTCTTCTTATTCTTACTCTTTTGAACATATCCCGTAATTGTCACTTTCTTAAATGGGATTGTGGCCAATTTCTTTAACTGGGCGATTGATGATTTTGTGAGTTTCGCCGAGAGAGTCGAAAAAGCAATCTTGATTCCTTTGGGGAACAATTTGGCAAACTTCTTCACAAGCGCCTTGGTCTTAATGACGACATCAGTCGTCTTTGGAAGGGCGTTAACTAATTTTTCTTCGGCCTTAGTAAGTGCGGTCAAAACTTCTGGCTTGATTTCAGGAGTAGCTGTAGGAACTTGAATAGGCGCAACAATTTTAGGTATTTGAACTACAGCAACAGTCGTGATTTTTGCTGGTACTGCAATCCCTGATTTTGCAGCGTTATCAATTGCAGCATTTACTTCTTTTGCTTGCTCATTTATTTTAACTACTACTTCTTCTGCAATCTTTAGTGCAACATCTTCCTTCTTGTCGACTGCGACTTCTTGGATCTTGACTACCTCTTGGGCAACAACAACTGCTGCAACTTGATTTCGTAGAACTGGTGGCACGAACACCGGAAGTTGCGGCGCTGGGATTACTCCACCACCGCCGATAGCAACCACGACGGGTGCAGGAGCAAGTGGAGCAGCTCCACCTCCAACGGCCGGTTGTGCAACTGGAAGTACTGGTTCTTGATTACCAAAGACTTCAGGTACGGGGATATTCCCACCATTATTGATAGGTGCGACCTCAGGATTGACTCGGTCATCGGGAATAGCTGGAATTACTGCGTCCTCAGCGGGCGCCTGGTTCTCAGCTGCAGGCGCAGGGAGATCGGCAACAGGATTAGCGTTGGGATCAACGATTGGATTCTCAATTGGGTTGAGTCCTGGAATAACTGGATCAATTATTGGATCGACGACCTGCTCTTGGACTCGTTCATTAACTACCGGCACCTCTTGGAACGGACCAACGCCATCACCAAGATTTGCCTCCCGATTATCAACTACCACGGCCTCTGCTTCTGCAAGCAAGCGTAGACGCTCAGCCTCTTGCGCCGCAGCCAACGCTGCTAAGCGAGCCTGTTCTTCAGCGGCTGCTTGCGCGGCTGCTTGCGCGGCTGCTTGTTCTGCAAGTAAACGTTCACGTTGTGCAATTTCCTCCGCTAAACGAGCTTGTAGTAAAGCCTCTTCAGCAAGGCGAATTTGTTCATTGAGAAGGCGTTCACGTTCTTCCGCCGCTTGTCGTTCTTGCTCTGCAAGTTGTTCAGCTTGGCGTCGCTCTTCAGCGGCAGCCTCTTCCTCGAGTCGTTTGATGAGCGCAAGTCGATCTGCAATCTCTTGTGCAATTCGTGCTTCTTCTGCAATTCGTGCAAGTTCCGCCGCATTCTCAGCAGCTAATCGAGCATCTATCTCCTCTTGTTCAGCAATACTTCGGACTACTTGTGCGAAGGCGTAAGAACCAAACTGATGAATATCACTTGTACCAAAAATATTCGTTGCTTGGACTCGGAAGTAATAATAACTTCCAAAAGTAAGATTAGAAATAATTAGTCCAACATCGCCATTATCGAATTCAATCTCATCATAAGTAATTGGCGACCAAATCAAACTCTGGTTCATACCATTATTCTCTAGATTTTGATACTTTGAGTTTGCCTCTTCAGGCGTAAGTGATCCGACTGGCGAGTATGAGACAAGGTACCCATCTATTACAGCTCCAGGGCTTTCAGGTTTAGGGAAACGAATCACTATTGATGAAGAAGTTCCCGCAAAGGTGTCGGTCCTGATAGCTGGCGGAGTTGGTTTTGAGACTGACGGAATTAGTGTCGCCACTGCTGGAGTGCTCTTACCTTTGGCGTTAATCGCGTAAATAAAGAAACCAGTTACCACACCATAAGCTACTTCGGAGATTGGGAATTCATAGAATGTAGTTTGTGCATCGACAGTGATGGTTATCGGACACGCACCTGAGCAGAATCGAGCCAAAATTTCGTATTGTGTTATTGGTGTTCCACCATCTGATTGAGGCGCCTGCCATTCAAGACGATAAGAGTTGCGCCACTGATCGTCTTCTAAATATTGAACTAACCCAAAATTCCAGTCACGAGGTGGGCTTGGTACAAATACCTGGGTAATTTCCAATGATGCAGCAGGGCCTACGCCTGCAATATTTCGCGCTGCGACATAAATAATCACTTTATTTGTTGCTGAAAATGGAATATTTCTCAACGTTCCATCAGTTCGTTCTGCCACGTAAGGAACGCTATTTGCTGGGAAAGGAACTTTTGTCACGCCATTGTCTAGTGAATAAGAGAAGATGTACGAGAGCGAGTATGCGCCATCGGCGCTGATGCCGCCATCAGAGAGTGGCGCATCCCAATCAAAATCGGTTGTGACCCCAACATCTCCAACCGTGCGAAGGTTAAGCGGTGCGCTCGGTGCTACTAGTGGAGGCAAATTTTGATCGCGTTGCAGACTAGTTGAGTTTTGGAATCTATACATAGAACTTCTAGGACCAATACCACGGGAATTTACCGCTTCAATGACGATATCGTAGAAAGCCAGCGGATCAGTATTTTCAAAGCGGTAAGTGGGATTATCAATATTGTTGATTGTCGTAGAAGTGACCGGCACACCTTGAGAGCGCTTTTCTACGTACATTGTGTAAGTAAGGGGTAACCCTGTTTCGGTAGGTGGCAGCCACGTGAGATTCACTGATGTTGAATTGATTCTTTGCGCGACGATGTTACGAACAGCTCCAGGGCGCGAGGTCATCGTGAAAGTAAACGTCGATTCACTTCCATTAGGTATGGAGCTACTATTTTGGGAAACGGTGGCCACATACCGACGCCCGGGAATCAGTCCATTTTGCTGATTTATGAGCACGCCTCGATTTGGGTGCGCAGGGGTAAATGTCTCTTGAGTGAAGACCGAAGTTTTTGTATCACCAGTGAGTAAATCTTTGATTTCTACAAAGTATGTTGGCCGAAAATTGTTGTATTGCGCTATAGCCTGAGCAGTGAGCCCTCGATTGATTGGAACATTCCATGAAAGCGTTCCAGTTAATCCTTCAGATGGCTGGAAAGAAATGTTCTGTACCGGACTTGGGGTCGTCCATAAAAATAGAGTGTTCGTAATTGGGCTAGGCGTTCCGAAACCACCGCGATTTTTAAAGTAGAACTTGAATTTTAGAGCTTCACCACGGGGCAGGCCCTGCGAGAGCACTATTGAGAATTTTCCTGGTAGCGCCTGGAGGATGAAGTTATCTCGCGGAACTTCACTTCGCGCACTCCAAGTTTGACCGCCATCGACAGTGAATTCATATCCAACCGCAGTTATTGGTTCTAATAATCGCGCGGATGGCAGATTGAAATTCGCAATCACTTCTCCCTGCCCTTGATTTTGCAACGTGACAGTGCCGGACCAGTTCGAAGGTGGGGATACCTGGCTGTCGTAAATTCCATAATTAGGCGTTCGCAATTGTGCATCCTGGAATGGAATTCGGATATCGATGCGGTCTGGCCGATTAACGGCTGCGCCACTGACAAGTAATTGCGATGTGTTGGAGCCCCAACAGCCACCGACATTTGTTTTATTTCCAATCGGCGACGCGGTGAAGCAACGAATTCCATTAAATGCACTAATTCGTTGAGGATTTATTTGCCCTGCATTCTCGAAATTAGTGAATTGGACAGTGACTGGAATCGGCGCACGTTGATTGTCCGATGAGATTCCAATGTGTTTGTCACCGATACATTTGATTTGATTTGTCGCTCCGGGGGAGATCCAACAACTTCCTGAAACGTCGCTACTTATTTCGGTGGCAACGCGCAGATTGCCATCAATCGTAGTTGGGCCATTCGCGATTCGGGAGGTAAACGATGCGGGGTCTGCAATAGGGCTCCAACATTGGAGGCCGACGTTCTCTTTAACCCAGCAACCATGAATTCTTGAGATTGAAAGCGACAATACGCCAAGATTGCCGGCTGCCGAAGTGCCAGCAGGACGATTTCCGGTAATCGAATTATCGGTGAATGCGTAAGGGGAATTGAGCCATGCGATATTGGGGCGGTTGACGAAAGGCATCGGCCTGGTCTCGCCCCAGCAGACCGCTTGCTTATTTACAGGCTGTCCCCCTTTAGATGTTGCAATCGCACAGATGGTTGTATCACTCGCAGTGATTTCAGAGAAGATCCAATTATCAGTATCGGTCACGTTTACTGGGCTTCGAACATAGTTGTGGATACCGATTGCGCTGCCATTGCCTAATAGGCCAAAAGCATTTGAGCCCCAACATTTCACTTTTCCTGACGCGAGCAGGGCACAGGTAGTGTCGCGAGCAATAGCGACATCAATAACGTTGTCGCCAAGCTCAACCAACTTTGGGGTGAGCGTATTTCCCTCGGTCGGGTGAACTCGGTAAATCTTGGTTCGTTGGCTCGAGTTTTGATCGCCCCAGCACCAGAGTTTGCTAGTTCGTGAAATCACGCAAGCCATCTCGTGGCCTAATTCGAGTTTGCTAACTAGTCCTACTCGACCGAGCGGGCTGATTCCATCTACAGGACGGTAGTCATATGAGATTGTGTTACCGACTTCACGTAGGTAAGGATCCTGACCTACATCAACTCCACCGGCGGTGCTTGAGTTGAAGATTCCGGAGCATTCAACAAGTCCGGAGGTGCGTAAGACGCATAGATTGCTTACACCAGGCTTACGTTCTGCAACTGGCTCTTCGCTTACTGCTCCAACCCGCCACTGCAGAGTTTGGCCATCCTCGAGCCCATACCCACTTCCTACGGGAATGACCGCACTTGAATCAGGAAAGAGCGAGTATTTGTTGAGCAATGTTTGCTGAGCAATAGCAGGGGAGACAATCTCGCTCCATCGATCATCGGGCTGCCATCGGTTGCTGTTGGCACCGCGCACATCATCACTATTGATAAATCGTGCCGCAACTCGATATCCAATAATTACCGCGTCGGCTGCGTTCGGTGATCTCCAGGTGAGCGTTGCACCGGGGCTGATTTCACCAGGAGCCGGTGGCGAGTATGTGATGGAAATATTTGATGGCGCGGGAGGATTTGCTCCCGATGCGACCTGCGCGGAGAGTGAGAGCGCTAAAGCATTGACAATAAGCAAGGTTAGAGAAAGCCTAAATTTTTTCATCGTATGCTCACAAGCGCTTGTCGCGAATACTTCAGATCAAATTGCTCGATCTGTATGACGATTTTTGCATTCTTTAATCCCGCACTGGTTAGTGTCTTTGAGATTGTGTTAGCACGTGCAGTAGCTAAATCGTTATTGATTTTGATTGTGCCACCCTTAAATCCATAGCCAGTGATTGTCAATTCAACTAAATTCAACTTGGCTAACTTCTTCAGGTTGGCGGTTGTAGCGTCGGAGAGGAATTCACTATTTTTCACAAATGAAACTTTGAAACCCTTTGGAAATTCTTTTTTGAAGCTCGCCGCTATCGCCGCACTCGAGGTCAGAACATCACTAGTTGTTGTGAAGGTGTTTCCATAGACTTTATCGCCTTCAAGCAAGAATCTATTCTTTGTGACTAGCGCTTTTGCATTAGTAATTGTGACGATTGGTTTATTCACATTAATTGGAATATTAATCGTTTTTGTGGATGTTCGACCAATTAGGTAATAAGACCCAAGTGAAGTGACTTCAGGTAATTGCAACGTCGCTTTGATATTAGTTCGCGAAACGACTGTGACCAATCGTTCGCCTGAAGTTGGAATTTGTGTCGGCGCTCTGCCTGTTGATTTGACGAGGGTAAAGGTGAATGAGGTGAGTGAACGTCCGGTAATTGTGAATCTTCCGCCTACAAATCCATCTGCGACCTGATCGGCAACAGCTGGATTGTCAAAGATTGCGGTGCCACCATTACGCAAAACATCCTCGAAGATTTCTATTACGCGAGTGATTTTTGGTTCTGCTACCAAGATTCCCCATGAAGTGGTGGCCGTTTTCTCAGAGGTTCCTGACTTTGCATAAACCGTGCAACCAATAGTTGAATCAATAAGGTCTTCAGTAAGTAATAGCGATGCAGCGCCTGGCGCGCTTGGAACATCGACGCTTGTAACTTTTGTTCCTACATCATCTGGAATTTCCACGCCATTTTTTGTGAAGTAAATCCGGATTCGAGAGGGTGTTACCGAGAATGTGCTCGAGGTGCAGGTAATAGTTTTACCTTCAGCGAATTCGCCACCTTTTATTGGATCGCCAACAGTCAACGTGGGCTCAACAAACCCTCCACCGCCGCCGCCTGCGCCGTTGATCACAAAAGTCCATGAACAACGAAATGTGTTTGTTGGTTCTTCAACTAGATCCAGGGAAGCAGGGAAACTTCCAGCAGTAGTTGGAGTTCCTGATATTTGAATTTGTCGAAGCGCAGGGCCGGTAACAGTTGCGCTGAGTCCGGGAGGTAAGTTCGCGGCAGCTATTGTGAAAAATGAATCAATATCTGGATTTGCCGTGAGCGTGCCATTAAATGGAACTCCTACCGTTCCCGCTGCAGTTGGTAGACCTTCGATATTCAGGTTAAACAAGGCATTGGGTAGTACTGGGCAGGCAAGAGCAGCTGTCGCAGATGGGATAGGAACGAGCAGTAATCCCGTGCCGAGCGCAAGCGCAATGAGCGCTCGAAACAACTTCATTCTCACTCCAGTAATTCCCGCAGAATCTGAGAAGGAGATTAATACAGCCTGAGTAAAAAATGAAACCTTCGCGTGGTATTTTCCCCCTATGGTTCTAGGGAAAATCAACAGATCTACCCGTGTTCTGGTGATTTTTGCGGGAATGCTGATGATTACCTCGGGCACATTGCCCGCACATGCTGCTGAGAGTGAAGTGAATCCTGCAAACTTCAGCATTTCAATGAAGGCGTCAAAGCAGATCACTCGAACTTCGGGAAAAGTCACAATTAAATCAACGGTCAATGAACCCGGACGTTGGTGTATTTATTTGTACGTCTTGGATATGAAGGAAGTCGAGCTTGAAAAGCTTAAAGAAGATCCAATAAATAATCTTATGAATCACGAAGGTTTAGATACGTTTCCTAATGGCGCAAAAATAAACGGGTACGGAGTTCTCAAAAATATGTGTGATGAGAAATCACAGACTCCAACTCAAGTCTTCGCAGGCAAGAAAGCAATCCCTCAGCAGCTGGGCTTTAAAAAACCTATGAAGAGCGGAACGTACACATACGTTGCCATTTTGGCTTTCTCTAACGATCCTCGGCTGAGCAAATATGCAATTCCGGGACGCTTTATGGCAATTAGCGAGTTCATAAGAGTTAAGGTCCGCGTCTAAGTCGAGAATCCACCCATAGGACTCCTGGAATCCAAAAAATTTCCAGGAATAACAGAACTGTTATCTGGAAATCTATTGACACTGGTCAGAGGCGGGGGTTTCCTTTACCCAGGCGACTGGAATGGATTCCAGTTGCGGGGAGGGCACCACTTGTGAGCAAGGTAGAGACTAAACAAAGTTCACGAAAGTTCAGGCTTCCTGAGGAGACCAGTGTCTTCATCGCCCTAGTTGTATTAATCGGAATTGTCGGCGCACTCCGTCCAACTTTCCTCAAGCCAACAAATCTTTTGAATCTTGCTGCAAGTTACGCAATCGCAGCACTTCTTGCAGGCTGCATCGTATTTCTTTTATCAATGGGCGAGATTGATTTATCGTTTGGTTGGATCCTTAATCTTTCTGCGGTGCTCGCTGGCATATCGATGATTGCTGGAGTACCAGTTTGGCTTGGCGTATTAATCGGTATAGCTGCAGGAACGCTGATGGGGGCTCTTAACGGCGCCTTAATGGTTTTTATGCGATTACCACTAATTATTATCACTTTGGGAACAGCATCAGTATTTCAAGGCACATCACTCATCTCCAATAACTCGGGATCAGTTGTTCCAACGGACGAGAGAATTACCCAACATATATTTTTCCGAGCACTCGGTGGATCAATTGATACTCCGATTCCCATCATTTTGATATTTGTGGTTTTATGTTTTGTTGGTTTGCACTTACTTCTACACAAAACTCGATTTGGTTATCGAATTCTTGCAATTGGTAGCAACCCTGAAGCTGCTCGATTAGCCGGTATTCCGACAAAGAAAATAAAGATTCAAGTGTGCGCATTGATGGGCGCAGTGTCAGGCGTGGGCGGAGTACTTTTCTTAGGGTTTCGAGGTGCGGTAGATCCAACTACGGGCGGTCAGATGCTTTTGCCAGTGGTCGCTGCGGCAATCATTGGTGGTACCCCGCTTTCCGGAGGCGCTGGAACAGTTTGGGGATCCCTTCTCGGCGCGATGATTGTTGGAGTAATCGGCGTTGGTGTGGTCTTTATCGGTATTGATGCTGTCTGGGGAACTTTAGTGACAGGCCTGGTCATTCTCTTTGCAATTGGAGTCGATCAAATAGTTCGAGTTCGAAAGCGCAGGGTGGGTTAGCAAGAAATATAGGTTTCAACTCTGTCCATGGGGGGTAGAAGTTGAAGAAACTAAGGATGGTAAATAGATGAAAATGAAGAGCCGCAAGACTCGCTGGGGAGCGCTCGCGCTCGCTAGCGTTATGGCAATTTCAGTCGTCGGTGTTGCTTCTCCTGCTCAAGCAGCGAAAAAGAAGAAGATCACTATCGGCTTCGTTGTACACGTAGTTGGTAATCCATTCATTCAACAAATCATTGATGCTGCCAAGATGGCTGCGAAGGATCTTGGTGTCACTATCAAGGTCACTGGCCCAGCTGGCGCTGAAGGCGATGCGCAACTCACTGCGGTACAGAACTTGGCTGCTGCAGGCGTTGACGGAATTGCAACCTCAGTTCCTTCCGCTTCGATGGTAAACGGATTGAATGCAGTTATTAAGTCTGGAATCCCAATCGTTCAATTTAACGGTTTGGGTGAAGGCGTAAACGCTCCATACGTGGGCGAAAAGTCCACTCAGTCTGGTCGAATCCTCGGCAAGATGGTTCTCGACAAGATCGGCGGCACTTCTGCTAAAGGCAAAGTAATCGTGGGTAACTGCTTCCCAGGATTCCCAGTTCTTGAGAATCGCCAAGCTGGCGTACTTGAGAGCCTCAAGAAGGCTTCAGGAATTCAAATTGTCGGTCCATCTGACGTGAAGGTTGATGCTGCAGCTAACTTTGCTGCATGGCAGGGACTTCTCGCAGCTAATCCAGATGCGCTAGCAATGGTTGGTCTTTGTGCTCCAGATGTTGAGAGCATTGGAAAGGTAAACAAAGCAGCGAACAACACCAAGACTATTGGTGCTGGTTATGACCTCACTGCTGGAAACCTCGAGGCTCTTGCTAATGGATCTGCACACATCTCATTGGGTCAGACCCCATTCATCCAGGGATACCTCCCTGTATACATCTTGGTCGATAGCATCAAGCGAAAGATCAAGATCAACAAGCCAGGATTTATTGACGCTGGTACCGAAGTTGTCACCGCAACTTCAGTAACTGAGCCATTCAAACTTCCTGCACTTACTTTCAAGGATCTACAAGCGATGGCAACCTCGAAGACAAAGACTCGTAAGTATTACGATCCAGTCGTTAAGGGTTACATCAAGAATTGGCAGAAGAACCTCAAGCCAATTTCTGACGAATCTGCTTGATAAGTAAGAACCATTCATAGTGATACGGACGGAGGTCAACGATGAGTAATGTGACTCGTGGTGTGATCTCCGTCCGGTCGCTATCGAAGCGGTATGGCGGAGTGCAAGCACTCAATAATCTTGATTTGGATTTAGAGCGAAATATTGTTCACGCAATTGTCGGTGAAAATGGTGCGGGTAAATCTACTTTTATGAAGATTTTATCGGGTGGTGTAACTCCCGATTCAGGAACGATTGAGATCGATGGGGAGAAATATCCTGAAATAACGGTCTCACTGGCGCGCAAGCTGGGAATCGGCATCATGTACCAAGAGTTGCGGCTATTCCAACATCGCGACGTGCTGACTAATCTCTTTCCAGATCGAGAGATCCGTCGCGGCCCATTTATAGCGCGTAAGCCAATGGAGGAAATTGCTAAGCCAGTTCTAGAATCTATTGGATTAGACGTCGATTTATATTCGACATTAGGCAACCTGGCGATATCAGACCAACAATTGATTGAACTTGCTAGGGTCATTATCGAACGACCAAAACTGCTTATTCTGGATGAGCCAACATCTGCGCTAAATGCGCGTGAAAGTGATCGCCTTTTGGAATTAGTAAGACAACTTCCAGAGCAAGGCACGACCGTTTTGTATGTATCTCATCGTTTAGATGAAGTTTTTGCAGTGGCAGATCAAATATCGGTTATGCGAAATGGCTCATTAGTCTTTTCGAGGCCCACTAAGGAACTAGATCGTGCGACCGTGATTTCTGGAATTGTGGGAGATGAAAAATCTGCTCGAATTAATCATGGCGAGAAAGGTGACTCATCCTCATCAGTAGCGAATGTGATTTTAGATGTTAAGAATCTGAAAAATTACGGACAAATCCAAGATATCTCTTTGAATGTACGTGCTGGTGAAATCGTCGGCGTTGCCGGACTAATTGGATCGGGCGCAGATGAATTGCTCGAAACGCTTTTTGGAGCGAAACCGAAATCTGGTGGCGTGATAACTCTTGAAGGACGCGTTAGAAACACTCTGTCTACGCAAAATTCCGTTCGCGATAAAGTCGCACTTGTTCCCGCGGATCGTAAGCGCGTTGGGTTAATGATGGAACGAAGCGTTGCTGACAATTTGTCGCAGATTGCTATTGGTGGCCATAAACATGGCACAGCACTCATTACTCGATCAGGCATCACAGCACGGGCGAAACGTTTGGTTGAACGCTTCGGGGTAAAAACTGAACATGTTGATATTCGCGTTGGAAATCTTTCTGGGGGCAACCAACAGAAAGTAGTGATTGGGAAGTGGTTAGAAATCAACCCAAAGTTGGTTTTCTTAGACGACCCAACGCGAGGCGTTGATATAGGAGCGAAATCCGAGCTCTTCCGGCTTATTCGTGAGATGGCAGACTCTGGCAAAGGGGTTTTATTTCGCTCGACCGAGATTGCTGAATTAACTAATCTTTGTGATCGTATATATGTAATAAAAAATGGTGAGACCCGGCGAGAAGTGAAAGATGTAGATGAAGCAGAATTAATCAAGCTAATTAACGAATAGATCAGAAACTAGAGAAAGAGGGAGAAAATGATTAGAAGAGCATTCACTATGAAATTAAAGCCAGGCGGGCTAGCAGAATATAAGCGCCATCACGATGAGATTTGGCCGGAATTGGTTGCGGAAATCGAGCGACAAGGAATTGCTCAGATCACCATTTTTGAAAATGACCCAGTTCTCTTCCTTTACTCTGAGATTTCTGATCCTGATGCGTGGGATCGTCTATGGCACACCGAGATCCACGACAAATGGGGCGAGTACATGGCTCCACTTATGGAGTTCAATGCTGATGGAATAGTTGATTCAAGCGAAGTGCGTGAGGTATTTAATCTTCGTACCAACGCTAATAAAAAGTAGGAGGTAGAAAGCGGATGTCGAAAAACGCTCTTGCTCTGGTAACAGGTGCCAGCAAAGGTTTAGGTCGCGAGATGGCTTTGGGGTTGGCCCGAGCAGGTCATAAAGTGATCGCTGTTGCACGGAGCAAGTCCGCTCTCGAATCCCTTGCTAAAGAGAATCCAAATTTTATCTTCCCCTTTGAATGTGATGTCAGCGACCTTAAATCAGTAACAGCATTGGCAGAGCAAGTAAACAAGGAACATGGCGAAGTCCAGATACTTGTAAATGCCGCGGGCGTGTTTGGCCCAATAGATTTAATCCATAAGACCGATCCTGAACAATGGGCTAAAACAATCTTGATTGACACGTTGGCTCCATACTTCACGACAAGAGCCTTCCTACCAGGAATGCTTGCGAAGCGTTGGGGCAGAGTCATCAACGTTAGCTCCGCTGCCGCGCTTCACCCACCAGGAGCATTAAATAGCGCATATGGCACTTCTAAAGTTGCGTTAAATCAATTTACACGACATCTTGCAGCCGAGATTTCTGGTTCCGGCGTGACTGCAAATGTCATCCATCCTGGTGATGTGAAAACTGAAATGTGGGCAGATATCAAAGCGAAAGCCCTCGCATTAGGAGAAGTTGGCAAGGATTACACAGCTTGGGTCGATTGGGTTGCGCAGACTGGTGGTGACGATCCAAAGAAGGCAACAGATTTAGTTCTCGAGATTGTGTCACCTGAATACGATGGAATTAACGGCCGTTTCTTATGGATTAACGAACCGTTACAAGCGCCAATTCCAAGTTGGGAAGATCCAGTTGACGCTCGCCCCTGGAGTTAACTTCTAGCCACGTCCGATGTAAGGCATTTTTGTAGCCATTACAGTCATGAACTGGACATTTGCCTCCAAGGGAAGCGATGCCATATGAACCACAGCATCAGCAAGTATCTGGGCGTCAATGACTGGTTCTGAAAGTCGGGTGCCATTAGGTTGTAATGCACCTTCACGTTGGCTAGATGCCATGCTGGTATCAGCATTTCCAATATCAATCTGACCACAAGCGATGTTGTATTTACGTCCATCTAATGATGTGGCTTTTGTGAGTCCTGTTATCGCATGTTTTGATGCAGTGTATGGAGCTGAATTTGGTCGCGGCATATGTGCTGATAACGAACCGTTGTTGATGATGCGACCACCTTGAGGTTGTTGCTCCTTCATGAGCGCAAACGCTTCTTGGGTGCAGTAGAAAGTTCCTCCTACGTTGATATCAAAAATGCGCTGCCAATCTTCCGCTTGAACATCCTCTAGCAGTGCAGCTGGCGGTACAACTCCTGCATTATTAAAAAGCAAGTCGAGGCGACCAAATGACGACTTAATAGATGCAAAAGCGCGCGCTACTGAATCTCGATCTCCAACATCACATTGAACTGGAAGCGCTGCACTCCCAATCTCTTGCGCAACAGCTTCGATACCAGCAACATCGCGCCCGAGAATGGCTACCTGCCATCCGTTTTTAGCGAGTGAGATTGCGGTTACTCGACCGATACCGCGATTTGCTCCAGTAACTGCTGCGAACTTTTTATTACTCATACGCTCTGCCCCGGTATCTTTCCATCGAGTTCACTCTCGATATGAAGTTGGATTAATTCATCAAATGTCGTCTCGCAGGTGAATCCTAGACTTCGCGCCCTGGTGGCGGGAAAAGCAGGGAAATTCCAGGCATCAACCATCTTCTGCGCAAAGGCATCAGGGGCGCTCTCTTTGATGAACGATACGACCCGATCACCTGCCACTCGCCGCAGGGCTTCAATCTCTTGGCCGATAGTGGCGTGTACCCCGGGCATCATCATCGAGCGACGGTCACCCAACGCTTGGGTATCTAGTCCAGCAGCATGGACGAGAAATCCAACCGCGGAACGAGGAGAGGCAAAGATCATGGAAACATCTTTTGAGACTGACAGCGTCGTTTCGATTCCAGCAAGGGGTTCTCGGATTATGTTGGAAAAGACTCCGGATGCTGCTGCATTGGGTTTCCCAGGTCTGACGCAAATTGTTGGCAATCGCAGGCCAATGCCATCGAGAAATCCTCGACGACTGTAATCGTTGAGCAGTAACTCTCCTATTGCTTTTTGCACACCATAACTAGTTGTGGGTTGCAAAATAAAATCATCATCGACGTCATCAGGATAAGGCCCGCCGTAAACTGCCCCGGTAGAGGTGTAAACCACGCGCGGGCAATAATTTTTTCGAGCGCGAATCGCCTCAAAAAGATTTCGTGTCCCGTCTAGGTTAACCAGGTATCCCTTTTCGAAGTTTGATTCAGCCTCTCCAGAAACAATGGCAGCCAGGTGAAAGATTACTTCCGGTTCAGTTTTTACTAATTCATGACAGGTATCAAGATCAGTTATATCTGCAATGCGAGAGATGGCTTCGAAAGGCGCTCCGCTGGGAATTTTTGGTTCAACGAATGCATCAACAAGCTGGACATGGGAAATTTCTTTATTAGATAAGTGTGGGTGGGCTGTCAAATGGCGTACCAGTTTCTGGCCAACCATTCCACCGCCACCTAGGATTAATACCTGCATAACGCAATAGTAATTGTATAGCTAGCGATTTACGAGAGGACAAATGTCCCATCAAGAGCAATATTTTTTGAATTAATTTTTGCTTTGAGGGTGAGTAATTTCGATTTTGCACCCAGGGATCTATAGATGCCATCTTTTCCGTTATTCACTCGCTGTTGACCACGACTCTGATAAGGAGCCATCGCATAGACTCGAGAAGTCACTTTGTCGCTGGTATAGAACTGAGTAGTTAGAGATTCAACGCCATCAACCCAGACTTTTGCATGGATATGCATGGTACGTGCTGGATACCAACCGGGAAATACTGTTGTAAAAGTGACTTTGCCATTCTCGCCCGTTATTTGAGATCCACGCATGTACGTACCCGAGTTTCCTTCCACACCTGAATATTCACCGCTCGCGTTGGTATGCCAGATATCTACTTGTGCATTAGGAATCGCGTTACAGTTCTTATCAAGGACCGTCAGGGTCAATCGAGTCTTGATTCCAGGAAGCCCTTCCGTGATATTTGAACGAACCGGCATGCCGGTCAGATAGTAAGGACCCTCAGTCATAGCTGGCGTCTTCGAGCACTTTTTGCTTTGTGCAGCAGAAGCAGTCGTTAGAGAACCAAATGACAATGCAATGACCAGGAGATATACAAGGAGCTTTCTCATGGAGAAAATCATATATAAGTAACCCAAATAAAGACGTTAGGATTGCGGCATGCGCAGACGAAAATTAGCAGCTCTCATAATCACAACAACCTTGATTGCCGGGGTCAATAGTCCGGTTTTACATGCGAAAGAGAATGCGAAAGAGAATGCGAAAGAGAATGCCAAAAATTCAGCTGCAGATAAGGAAAAGAAACAAGAGAGTACAAAGGGCACGAGTCAATCTGTTTCACAGTCCAGTGCAAGCGAGAAAAAAGAGTCGAGTTCGGCTTCAACTTCAAGCAACGAGAATAAATCTGTGGAATCGCAAAGTGCAAAGAAAGCCAATGCTGAAACTGGCGTA
>VFQT010001952.1_pt1 | contig 22664 bp, 20 predicted proteins | sample 3512381 | NCBI WGS metagenome assembly VFQT01 (sample SAMN10412376, study PRJNA504923) | tailings metagenome | isolation source: Relicate 2 Philex TSF3 active mining site | place: Philippines: Tuba, Benguet | collected 2017-08-29
CCTCGCCGCACACCTCGGTTTGCCGTCGACTGGCGAGGCCGGACGAACGGTTTCGTGGGAGTTGTTCGCGAAAGCCGGCAACGAAATGACCGATGCCGAATGGACCCGTGAAGTCTTCTGGGAGATCGTCGACCAGCAGATCTTCCTCGAGCATCGCGCTCTCGACGTTGCAGCGGACGTGCTGCCGGGCGAACTGGGACCGTGGATCGTTGGCGACACCGACACATTGGCGACGGTCGCGTGGTGGGAGCGATACCTGGGGTCGGATTCCGGACCGTTGCGTGCGTTCGCGTCGGTTCGGCACGCCGACCTGTACCTGCTCACTGATCCAGACGGTGTGGAATTCGATGATTCTGACCCTCTTCGCGACGGGCGGGCTGTCCGGCTCGAGATGCATTCCCGTTTCCGCGATCTGGTGGAGGAATCGGGCCGACCGTGGAGGTTGGTGACAGGAGATCGTCCGCAGCGCGTTCTGTCAGCACTCGATGCCATGAGGGAGCACGAAACGCAGTTTCCTCGTTGGAAACATCACTGATCCAACGGCGCTCCCACGACATGGTGAAGCGGCCGTCGAGGTTGGCGGCGGAGCCTCCGGAGTCCGTCGCTGACGGTAGATTTCACGGCGTGAGCCCGCTTGCCCCGAACACCGCCGACACGATCATCGAGATCACCCCAGAGGCCCTCGCGCAGCTCGTGAAACTGCGCGACGAGGAGCCGGACGGGGAGCAACTCGGACTGCGTCTCGAGGTCATCGCGAACCCGGGCGAAGAGTTCAAGTACGACCTCAGTTTCGACAAGGTCACCCAGGCGGCTCTCACCGACGAGGTGAAGAAAATCGAGAACCTGCGCATCATCGTGCCGCAGGCCTCGAAGGAACACATCGTGGGCTCGGTACTCGACTACTCCGAGCGTCAGGGCCTCATCATCCGCAATCCGAACAAGCCGCCGGCACTGGTGATCGAGGGCCTCGTGAACGACGACGAAATGTCGGCGAAGATCGAAGTGGTCATCTCGACCGAGGTGAATCCCGCGCTTGCGGCGCACGGAGGTTTCGTTACCTACGTCGGTCACGACGGCGAGGGAATTGCGTATCTCACAATGGGTGGCGGGTGCCACGGTTGTTCCATGAGCAAGATGACGATGCTCGAAGGGGTGCAGACGACTCTTGTCGAGCAGGTGCCCGGTGTTCTCAAAGTGCGTGACATGACAGATCACGCGTCGGGCCAGAACCCCTACTACTCCTGACCGGTGCTGGTCGCGCCGTGGGGGAGGGTCGCGTCGCCCAGATCTGGCGGTATCCCGTCAAGTCGTTCATCGGAGGGACCGTCGACGAGGCAGAACTGACCGAGTTGGGTATCGCCGGAGATCGTCACTGGACGATCCGCGACCATGTACGCGGCGGCATTCGCGGTGCGAAGAAGATCGGCGACTTGATGCAGTTTGCGGCGGCTCCGGTCGGTGACGGTTCACATCATGCCGTGATCACTTTTCCCGATGGTTCGACTGCGACGACGCGTGACGTAGACGTGCATGCACGACTTTCTGCCGCTCTCAGTCATGAAGTGACAATCGAACCTTTGCCGGGAGGCGACAACCTCGATCATTTCGTCCGCGGGGCTGCCGACTCAGACGATGTGATGGCCGAACTCCGCGGCATCTTCGGCCGTGACGAGAGCGAGCCGTTGCCGAACTTCGCCTCGTTCCCACCCGAGGTGTCGACGTACGAGTCGCCGCCCGGTACGCATCATGACTGTTGGCCGCTCATGATCATGACCACGCAGGCGCTCGCCGCACTTGCTGCTGCCGTACCGGGATCGAACATGGACGTCGCCCGGTTCCGACCGTCGATGGTGGTCGACACCGGGGGAGAGCCCGGGCACCCCGAGTTCGGCTGGACCGGCCGTCGTGCGCGCATCGGAACGGCCGAGATCGAGTTCCTCGATCCGTGTCCACGCTGCGTGATGGTGACACGGAAGATCAACGACGAGATCGGTGAGGACCGTGCCGTGTTGCGCCACATCGTCCGTGATCTCGATCAGTGCGTGGGGGTGTACGCGCGCATTACCTCGCCTGGTGTGGTTCGCGCCGGCGACAGGGTCGAGTTCCTCTAGGAATTCGTGAGGAGAGCGCTCACCGATTCTCCGTCGAGCGGCACATACGAGTCGACTCCCAGCCACAGGAGACTCGACGAGGGAAGGTAGAGGTACGACGCTCGAGCTTGACTCTTGGTGATCTCGGGATGATGGGGGCGGGTCACACGCGAAGCGATGTCTACCATCACGGTGAGCTCCTCCGAACCGGGGTTCATGCGATCGAGCCACTTCGACAGATGCGGTACGTCGGCAAGAGTCGCCGACTTGCTCAGATTGCACTTTTCGCAGGTCAGCACCAAATTCTCGATGCTTTCGTTGTGTCCGAGAGACCACGGAAGAAAGTGATCGACGTGCGGTGCCTTCGCCGTCGAGGTGGCGCAATAGAAGCACTTTCCGTTCTGTAGGTCGCTCAGCGGCGCGACGAGAGACTTGGTGTTGAGTCGGTCCGACCCGAAGAGCGACTCGTGGAGACGGGCGGCATCAGACACCGCCGGATTCCAAGCAGCAACTTTCGAGACCCACAAGGTTTCGATGTGTCGGAGTAGCAGGGGCTGGAGCAACAACAACCCTTCGGCAACTCCAGGTTTCAGATGCAGGGTGTCGTCGTCTCTGGCAAGCGATACGTGGTTCTTCTTCCCCTTGGCTCCCCATGAGTACTCGAACAGGAAACGATCCTCGACGCCACCCGAGTCGGAGCCCATTCGCTGCAGGCGAGGAATGGGCATGTCGACGACTCGCTTCCACGTCTCTTCTTCCAGTTTCTTCACCTTCTTCTCGTCGAGACGTGCGGCACGTGTCAGGGTGTGCGTTCGGCTCGTCAGATCGAGATCGATGCGTACTTGGGCAATGTGGGAAATCAAGTCTCCGCCCTGTGCTCGTCTCTGGCGCAAGTGAGCGATCGTCTCTCCGTCAGATGAGGTGAAGGGAACAGCCTGCGACCAGTATCTCTGCAGCACCCGATCTGAAATGTCCCGGGCACTCAGTGTCGACGGTGGGAGGCCGTTCTCGTCGAGATTGTCGGCAACGGAGAGGATGATCGCCTCGAGCGTTGCCAACTTGTAGGTCGTGTCGAACGAGGCAGAATCGAGAAGAGCAACGATTTTCGATGCGAGGGCAGCGGGCGCTATCGGGACTCCCTCGGTCATGAGCGGAAAATATCAGTAGCGGTCACGGTTCGCCGAGAGCGACGACATGATCCCGAATGCGATCATCGCCGCCCACAACGCGAAGTAGTTCCAAGGAAACTGATTCTCGACGATCCAGTAGAGGAACGGAAAGATCACGAGTCCCGGCATCGTGAGGACGCCCACGAGCAGACCGAAGCCACCCCACCAGTCGATCCACGTCATGACGTAGGTGACCCACAGCACGAGTCCCGCCGCCTGAGCCGCGAGGAAGAAGAAGAGGGCCAGTCCCGAGCGGGTCCCACGGGCGATCATCGACACGGGAACATTCTGTCTCACCCGTGTCGTCGAGGAGCGGGACAGGCATCACTTCGTCACATGGTGGCCCTACGGTTGTGCCATGGGGCTGTTCGATGGTTTCAAGAAGCGACTCGCTGCAAGACGACACGAAGATGCGACCGAGGATTACCAACTCGACTTCGAGGTGTGGGCCGAAGAGACCGAACAGATCGATCAGATGCTGACGGTCGCTCGAGACTGTGCGGCAGGTCGTGCACGTGACCACTTCACCGACACGTCCGACTACGGCTACATGCTCGAGAACGACGAGTTCGCGATCGCCCATGTGCAGGGAGCTCTGTACCTGGAGAACGTCAAGGCCCCCACCCGATATTCGGGCGGGTACGGAGGTGTGTCGTTTCCCATCTTCGGAAGAGTCCGGGTGAACACGGGTCGCACAGGGGGCCGCATCATCCCGGGCGAGGAATCGATCACGCCGACCGACAACGGAAATGCTCTCATCACGAACCAGCGCATCATGTTCGTGGGGTCGAAACGGACGCACGAGTGGGATTTCGCGAAGATGGTGAGTATCTCGCATTCACCCATCGGGTACACGGTGTTCGCCATGAAAGGCCGTGGCAAGCCCGCCGGAATCGCCTACGGCAAGGAACCTGCGACCGAGGTGCAGTTCAGGCTCGAACTCGCGTCGGCGATGGCACGGGGAACTCTCGATCGCTACGTTGCTGAACTCGAGGCCGAGCGCACCGCCCACGATGCCGAACGGCCCGTTCCGCCTCCTCCGCCAGCTCCGTAGCCTGACGCAATGCGGATCGGAGTTCTCACCGGAGGTGGTGACTGCCCCGGGCTGAACGCGGTGATCCGAGCCATCGTGCGCAAGGCCGTCAACCATCACGGAGACACCGTCGTCGGATTTCTCGACGCATGGGACGGTGTGCTCGAGGGACGCTACATCGAACTCGACGTCGCCCGCATGCGGGGCATGCTCCCTCGCGGCGGCACGATTCTCGGGACCAGGCGTGGGAGCCCCTACGACCACGAGAACGGACCAGAAATCGTTCGTCAGTCGCTCGCTGCGCTCGGAGTCGAGGCCCTGATCGTCATCGGCGGCAATGGTTCGTTGTGGGTCGCCGAGAAACTCCACGACGACATCGGGATCCCGGTGATCGGTGTACCGAAGACGATCGACAACGACGTCGTCGGCACCGATGTGTGTTTCGGATTCCACACCGCTGTGCAGATTGCCACCGACGCCATCGACAGACTGCACACGACCGCCGAGAGTCATGACCGTGTGCTCGTTGTCGAGGTGATGGGCCGCGACACGGGATGGATCGCCACGTACGCGGGGATCGCCGGTGGGGCGACGGCGATTCTGATTCCCGAGCGTCCTTTTGACATCGACGCCGTCGCCGCGGCGGTCACGAGACGTCATTCACGTGGGCGACATGCCTCGATCGTGGTGGTGGCTGAAGGTGCGCAACCTGCAGATGGATCGATGCCCCATCTCGACTACGACACCGACCCCTACGGACGCCCACGGTTGGGGGGAGTCAGCGCGGTGGTCGCTCGCGCGCTCGAGGAACGAACCGGCATCGAGACCCGTGTGGTGCAGATCGGTCACGTCCAACGTGGTGGAACGCCGAATGCGTACGACCGTGTGCTGTCGACGCGACTCGGCGTGGCCGCAGTCGAGGCCCTCCACGACGGTCACGGCAACCACATGGTGGGGTTGCGCAACCCGAAGATCGTGTTGGTGCCCCTCGACGAGGTGACGGGGAAGACGCGGACCGTCGATCTGTCGATCTACGACGACGTTGCCAGCGTCTTCTTCGGCTGACTCGGCGTCAGCGGCGGGTCTGCTGCTTGGCTTTCTTCTCGCGTTCGGCAGCCTTGCGAGCCTTGCGCGCTTCGCGCTTGGCGGCCTGTTCGGCCTCGTCTTTCTCGAGAACCGTCACGGCCACCTGTGACGTCGGTGCGGCGAAGCGCTCGTCGGTCGCGACCAACTGGCGGAAACCCTTCAACGATCGCGAATACTGGATCACCATCAATTGGGTCGCTTCCAGACCGAACTTCTCGATCGCCTGGGGAATGACCTCGTGCAACTGCTCGAGGGTCGGGTTCTCCGACGCCTCTCCGAGGGTCTCGATCGCCCATTGGGTGCAGGGTTCAGCGAGCACGACTCCTGCGTCGTGCGCGACACGCCGCGCCGCGATGCCCTCACGAATGCGCGCTCCGAGCGATTCTGCATCGTCGAATGCGCCGTCGGGGAGGCCGACGATGCGGGCGAAGCCGTCACGAAGGTCGCCTTCGAGGGCTCCTGCGAGCGACGCGATCACCGAGTCGTCGAGACGGTCGAACATCGCGGTGTAGCGGCGGTCGAGGAGGAAACGGTCTTTGTCGTCGTTCATGGCAGTCTCCGAGGCTATTCGGTGGTGCCTCCGACCGGCGACTTGCCGCATGAAGGAGGATCGTCAGCGCGTCAAGGCCTGGAGTTCGAGAACCCGGGCGGTGCGCCCCATGCCGAGGCGCACGTTCGGCAGGCGCCCCGACAACCCGAGGTTCGATCTCCACGTGACTTTCCACTGCACCGACATGCGCGCCGGGAACGTTCCGTTCTCGCGCACGTGAGACGGCCGGTCGTGGGTGTGCATGCAATCGGTCGATGCGCGATCGCCGAGGTGAGGCATCCACGGTCGACCGGGTCCTTCGCACACGGTCGCCTCGCCACCGTCACCGGGCGAATAGATGAGGTGAGTGGGAGTTGCGGTCACTGCCACCGTCACCGGCCCGACGGACGTGGGCACCGACGCGACGACCGTGAGTGGTTTCCAGAGCACGCGCGGCACCCAGAACCATGTCCCGACCGTGACGACTTGCTTGTCGATCGGAGGCGCCGTCTGCAACACGAGCCGGGGAATGATGTCGCTCGCACGGTCGTCTGCGACACGCAGCACCCGCTTCGGTACGTCGTCGGCGATCCAGTGGAGCGTGCGGCTGGTTCCACAGAGCCGTTCGTAGAGCACCTCGCTTCTTCGGTTGCGAATGCGTCGCACCGCGTCCTCGGTGAAGCGTCCGGTGCGCGGGTCGACACCGGTGAACTGAGCCCACGTGCAGGCAATCTCTCCGTTGGTGTCGCTCACCAGTCCCACGCGAACTTCTGCGGTGATCGCGTCGTCTTCCACCGACGCACGCCCGTCGGTGCTCGGTGGTGAGGGAGCGGCTGCGTGTGCCGGACGGCCGCCCGACCACACGGCGACTGCCGCGAGGGTGAGGGCCGGCGCGGCACACCACACGACCACGGCCAGCCAGACGGTGCGGCGGCGCAACGTGCCGTGAGTGGAGGCTTTCGTCATGATCGGGACACATCTCCTCGTGCGGCTCGTTCGCCGTGACGCGAACGGTGGTGAATGGTGACGAATCGTCGACGCCGAGTCACGTCGGGGTGGCGTCCGTGTGTGCGCCGGTAGCATGGCAAGACCCCAAATTCGGGGAGGCACGACCCCCGCAAAGGTGTCCATGACCGATCAGCACCCGGAACTCGCCGCCGAGCAGGCCTACATCGACCGTGCCTACGAGTGTCTCGAGGCTTCCAAAGCCGACGCCCTGAAGATCCGCGAACTCACCGTCACCGGCCCGGGCGGCACGCACCAGGCACGAGTCGAGCGCAACGCGTTCGACGAAAAGATCGTGTCTCGGCTCGAACAACTCGAGATCGGTGATGCCGCGCTCGTGTTTGGGCGTATCGACCGCATCGACGACACCGACGGCCACGGCGGCACCGAGGCGTTCCACATCGGACGTCTCGCTGTCGCAGACGAGAATCGCGAGCCGGTGGTGGTCGACTGGCGGGCACCGGTTGCAGAACCCTTCTACCGCGCGACGGGACGCGAGCCGATGGGGCTCGCACGGCGTCGTCACTTCGCCGTCGAGGGCCGCACGCTCCTGGGTATCGAAGACGAAATGTTCGGCGAGGGGCGCCTCGGCATCGGACACGACGGATTCGGCGACGACGACCCACGTGCCGGAATCCGCGGCTACTCGACGCTCATGACCGCCTTGGGGCGCGGTCGCACCGGTCAACTCGGCGACATCGTGGCCACCATCCAGTCGGAGCAAGACGAGATCATCCGCTCACCCCAGGGCGGGGTGCTCGTCGTACAGGGTGGACCGGGAACCGGCAAGACGGTGGTCGCACTTCACCGCGCCGCCTATCTGCTGTACACGCACCGATTCCCGCTGGAAGACCAAGGGGTGCTCGTCATCGGCCCGAACCGCGTCTTCTTGCGCTACATCGAGCGCGTGTTGCCGTCGCTCGGTGAGGCGGGTGTCGACCAAGTCGTGCTCGCCGATCTCGTCGACGGCATCAGGGTGAGCGGGCGTGAGCCGGCCGAAGTCGCACGCGTCAAGGGCCAGAAGAAGATGTCGAAGGTGATCGACAAGGCGGTGTCGGACCGCGAGCGACCACTGCGCGACGATGTCCGCATTCCGATGGGTGCCCAGTTCGTGACGCTTCGTGCCGAAGAGACGGTGAGAATCGTCAAGGCCGCGCGGCGTCGCTACCACCGCCACAACCAGGCACGCCGTTTCGTCGAGAACGAAGTGTGGGCGTCGTTGGCGGCGACCGCTCGTGGTGACGTGGAACCCGACGAAGTGCGCGACATGTTGCGTGGTACCGACGTGATGCGGGAGGTGTTCGAGCGCATGTGGCCGGTGCTCACCCCCACGCAGTTGCTGCACGACCTCTTCGGTTCGAAGGCCTTGTTGAAGCTTGCGGCGGCGAACCACTTGTCGGAAGCCGAGTGGTCGACCCTCCACCGTCCGCGGTCGGCGTCGGTCGACGAGGTCGAGTGGACCCCGGCAGACGTCGCGCTACTCGACGAGGCGTTCTACCAACTGGGACCCAAGCCCCGCCGAAACGGCAAGATCGACGAGGCCGACGAGACGCGCACCTACGGCCACATCGTGGTCGACGAGGTGCAGGACCTCACGCCCATGCAGTTGCGCATGGTGACACGACGCTCGCTCGCAGGATCGATGACGATCGTCGGCGACATCGCCCAGGCCACGGGGCCGCTCGCTCCCGATTCGTGGGACGACGTTCTCTCGCACTTACCGACCCGCAAGGAGCCCCGTGTGGTCGGGTTGTCCGTCGGGTACCGCATCCCATCGCAGATCATGAGGCTCGCCGACAAGGTGATGCTCGCGGCGACGCCCGGTCTGCGGGCGCCGCGGAGTGTGCGTGACGGCGACAGCGAACCGCGCGTCGAGTCGGCCCCAGACCGTGCTTCGATGTTGGCGACGGTGTCGACGATCGTGCGTGACATCAGGTCGGTGGCAGGCGCCGGGAGAGTGGCGGTGATCTGTGCCGACCCGACCGTCGACGAGGTGTCGTCGTCACTCACTGCTGCCGGCATCGCCCACGGGAGCGCACGCACGACCGGGCTCGACAACGACGTGTCGATCGTGCCGGCGAGCGTGGCCAAGGGTCTCGAGATCGACAACGTCGTGGTGGTGGAGCCGGCCGAGATCGTGGCAGACGATCCTCAGGGCTTGCGTCTTCTCTACGTGTGCCTCACGCGTTCCACGCAGACCTTGTCTGTGGTGCACCACGCGCCGCTTCCAGTCGCGATGCGCTGACAAAAGTCAGAGACCGGGAACCGACTCGATGATCAAGTCGACGAAACGCTGAGCCTTGTCGCCGTCGGCGGGCCGACGACGGTTCACCGACGTCGTGATGAGGTCGATCACGCTTCGTACTTCCTCGACCAGGTCGACGCCCGCATCACGAATCTGCGGTTCGAGCGCGGTCCAGATGTCTTCGGCGCGTGCGATGCGACGTTCACCCTCGGTGCGGTCGTTCTCGATCACGACCTGGCTCAGTCCGTCGGTGAGGTCTGCGAGTTGACCGAGAAGGTCGGAGATGTCGCCGGTCGGTGGCGGCGGAACCGTGCTCGATGACGTGGTCGTGGTGTCGAGCGATCCGACAATGACCGTCTCTCCGCACGATGCCAGAGGCACCGTCAGCGCGAACAGGGTGAGTACAGAGAGAGAACGTCGACGCACGGATGTTCCTAGACGGTGACCAGGATGCGTGCGGAAGCGAAGTCGTCGACGGTGACGGTGCGGCCGTCGATGTCGACGATGAGCCCGTCCCTGGTCTCGCTCGCCACCGTGCCTGTCGAGCCGGGGAGCAGGTTCGACGACTCGAGGAATTCGAGCATTCCGTCGGTGAACTCGAGCTCTTCGGGAATGCGCGACACGGTGAACGACGACCCGGCCGGCACGTCGGAGAGGCGGACCGCGTCGGGAGCCTCGTAGTCCGACCCGGGAATCGGGTTTCCGTGCGGGCAGGTGGTGGGGTTGCCGAGCACGCGGTTCATCGCTTCCTCGACCTCGTCGGAGAGCACGTGTTCCCACTTGCCGGCCTCGCGGTGGGCGAGTGCCCACGACAGTCCGAGGATGTCAGTCATGAACCGTTCCGCCAGGCGGTGACGGCGCACCACTCGTTCGGCCAGACGCTGCCCGGAGGCGGTCAGGGTGATGCGCGAATCCTTCACCAGCACCAGACCTTCGTCGGTCATGCGCTTGATCATCTCCGACACCGACGGCCGCGAGACCCGCAGGCGCTCTGCCACACGGGCCTGGATCACCTCGACGTCGTCTTCGCGCAGTTCGAAGATGCACTCGCAGTACTCCTCGAAGGCGGGGTGGTGCTCTCCGGGGTTCGGCATGGACACATTCTAGGTGTGACCCAGTTGATGGGTACCCTCCGGTCATGGCCGATCACCGGGCACTGGAGGGGTTTTCGCCCGCGGTTCGCGAGTGGTTTTCGACGTCGTTTCCCGAACCCACGACACCGCAGGTGCAGGGGTGGCCAGCGATCCAAGGGGGCGCGCACACGTTGATCTGCGCACCCACCGGCACGGGAAAGACATTGGCTGCGTTCCTCTCGGGACTCGACCGGTTGATCACGACCGAGCCACCACCGGCGAAGCAACGCACACGAGTGCTGTACATCTCACCGCTTCGCGCACTCGCCTTCGACGTGGAGAAGAATCTTCGCGCACCGTTGGCCGGGATCGGTCTCGCCGCCGAGCGGCTTGGTGTCGCATTTCACGAACCGATCGTCGCGATGCGCACCGGTGACACGCCGGCACGGGAGAGACAGCAACTCCAGCGCAAGCCCCCCGACCTCTTGATCACGACTCCCGAGAGTCTCTACCTCATGCTCACCTCTGCGGTGCGCGAAACGCTCGTCAATGTCGACACCGTGATCATCGACGAGATACACGCGCTCGCGCCGACCAAACGCGGCACGCACCTCATGATGAGCCTCGAGCGTCTCGAAGAGATCTGTGCGGTGCCGCCGCAACGCATCGGTCTCTCAGCGACGCAGCGACCGCTCGAAGAAGTGGCACGGTTTCTCGGCGGCCAACGCGACGGTCAGCCCCGGCCCGTCACCATCGTCGACACCGGTGTGCGCAAGACCCTCGAGGTCGACGTGGTGGTGCCAGTCGAGGATATGGCTGATCTTGCGCGCGAGACGGTGGAGTTGCGCAGCGGACCGGCAACTGCGGGACTTGCCCCCAGACGGGGAAGTATCTGGCCGAGCATCCACCCGCGCATCCTCGATCAGATCCTCGAGCATCGTTCGACGATCATCTTCTGCAACGCCCGCCGGCAGGCCGAACGTCTCGCCGCGAGCCTCAACGAACTCGCGGAGCAGCGCGGAATCGGAGTCGATCCCGAGACCGGTCGTGTGCGCGACGAGTTGGTCAAGGCACACCACGGGTCGCTGGCGCGCGAGCAGCGAGTGTTGATCGAAGACCAACTGAAACGCGGTGAATTGCGTGCCATCGTTGCGACGTCGAGCCTCGAGCTCGGTATCGACATGGGCGCCGTCGACTTGGTGATCCAGGTCGAGTCGCCAGGGGCGGTCAGCAGGGGACTGCAGCGAATCGGTCGCGCCGGCCACAGCGTGGGTGAACCGAGTCGTGGAACGATCTACCCGAAGCACCGCCATGATCTCCTGGAGACCGCAGTGGTCACCCGTCAGATGCTCGACGGTCGCATCGAGGCTACGCGCTACCTGCGGAACCCGCTCGATGTTCTCGCTCAGCAGATCGTCGCGCACGTGGCGATGGCAGGCGAGACGACTGTCGAGGCCGTTTCGCAGATGGTGAGACGGTGCGCTGCATATGCCGATCTTGCCGACGAGGTGTTCGAATCGGTGCTCGATCTTCTCTCTGGTCGCTACCCGAGCGAGGAGTTCGCCGAACTGCGCCCGCGTCTCGTGTGGGACCGTGTCGCGGGTACGTTGCGTCCGCGCGACGGTGCACAACGTCTTGCGGTCACCAACGGTGGCACCATTCCCGACCGCGGGTTGTTCGGGGTGTTCCTACCCGACGGCACCCGCGTGGGCGAACTCGACGAAGAGATGGTGTACGAGTCGCGCCCGGGCGAGACGTTCGTTCTGGGTGCCTCGACGTGGCGCATCGAAGACGTGACGTTCGAACGGGTCGTGGTGACCCCGGCGCCCGGAGAGCCCGGAAAGTTGCCCTTCTGGCACGGCGACATGATGGGTCGCCCGGTGGAGCTGGGTCGCGAGATCGGCGCATCGGTGCGCGCCCTGCGCCAGATGGGCCACGACGATGCGGTCGCGACGTTGCGTGAACGACACCTGCTCGACCAATGGGCGGCCGAGAACCTGGTCGCGTACCTCGCCGAGCAATCGGAGGCCACCGGTGTCGTCCCCGACGATGCGACGGTGGTCATAGAACGATTCCGTGACGAAATCGGCGACTGGCGGGTCTGCGTGCACACGCCCTTCGGCACTCCGGTGCACGCACCGTGGGCGATGGTGATCCAGAACCGCCTCACCGAACGAACCGGTGCGCCGGTTGAGATCATGTGGAGCGACGACGGAATCGTGATCAGGCTCCCAGAGGCCGTCGACACACTCGACGTCGACGACATCGTGCTCGACCCCGACGAGGTGCGATCGATCGTCACCGAGCACCTACCGCAGACGTCGCTGTTCGCGGCTCGTTTCCGAGAGGCGTCGGCGCGGGCTTTGTTGCTGCCGCGACGACGACCCGATCAGCGCACGCCGCTGTGGCAGCAGCGACAGCGTGCGGCCGACCTCTTGGCCGTGGCCTCGCGTCACCCCACGTTTCCGATCTTGCTCGAGACGACGAGAGAGTGTCTGCAAGACGTCTTCGACGTGCCGGCGCTGTGCGACGTCTTGTCGCGCATGCGATCGCGTTCGATTCGCACGGTGCAGGTCGATACACCTCGAGCGTCGCCCTTCGCACAGTCGCTCCTCTTCAGTTGGATCGCCACCTACATGTACGAGGGCGACGCACCGCTCGCCGAGCGACGTGCCGCGGCACTGTCGCTCGATCGTGACCTCCTCGATGCGTTGCTCGGTGCGGAGGAACTCCGCGAACTGCTCGATGCGGGCGTGGTGGCAGACCTCGAGGCCGAACTGCAGCAACTCGCCGACGAACGTCGCGCGCGCACCGTCGACGAGGTCCACGACCTGCTGCGTCGCCTGGGCGATCTCTCGCGTCACGAGATCGCTGCCAGGGCGTCGTCGACGGAGGTGCAGGCATGGGTCGATCGACTGGTGGCCGAACGGCGTTCGATCGAGGTGGTGGTCGCGGGTGAGTCGCGTCTCGTCGCCGCCGAAGATGCCGCGCTGTACCGCGATGCGCTCGGCTGTGCGCTGCCGCTCGGGCTTCCGACGGCCTTTACCGACCCGGTGCCCAGACCTCTCGAACACCTCGTCGGCCGCTTCGCGCGAACGCATGCCCCGTTCACGACCGCCGACGTCGCCGCACGTCTCGGAGTTCCCCTCGAGCGCGCGTCGGCGACGCTGGAGGCGTTGGAGGCCGCCGGGCGCCTGGTGCGCGGTGAGTTCCGCCCGGGAGGCACCGAGCGTGAGTGGTGCGATGTCGATGTGTTGCGCCAGTTGCGGCGACGTTCGCTCGCCGCCCTCCGGCGTGAAGTGGAGCCGGTGGAGAGAGAAGCGCTGGCACGTTTCCTACCGACGTGGCACCACGTGACGGCACCCTTGCGCGGTCCCGACGCCTTGGTGACGACGATCTCCGTTCTCCAGGGTGCGGCACTCGTCGCGTCGACGCTCGAATCCGATGTTCTCTCGCTGCGCGTTCGCGGGTACCGGGCAGCAGATCTCGACGCACTGTGCGCGGCCGGTGAAGTGGTGTGGGTCGGGGCCGGTGCGATCGGATCTCACGACGGCCGGGTGCGGCTGTTCTTCGCCGATCAACTCGCCCTGCTGGCGCCGTCACTCGAGAGGCCCGAGTCACCAGAGGGCGAGGTTCACGATGCACTCCGCGCCGCTCTCGCGACACGCGGCGCACTTTTCTTCGGCCAGTTGCGCGCGGCCGCACCCGGTGCGACCGACCAGGAAGTGCTCGCGGCATTGTGGGATCTTGCATGGGCGGGCGAGGTCACGAACGACACGTTGTCGGCGATGCGCGCATTGCTCTCGGGCGGAAAGCACGGGTCGCGGACGGCGTCACGCGCGCCACGGGCGGGGCGACCGCGGCCTGGGCGACTGTCGCGTGTCGGACCACCCACCGGTGCCGGCCGTTGGAGTCTCGTGGCGCCGCTTCTCGAGCCGTCGGCGACGCCGACCGAGTCGTCGCACGCGTGGGCACTGCAGATGTTGGAGCGTCACGGTGTCGTCACCCGAGAAGCAGTGCTCGCAGAGGGTGCGGTCGGTGGCTTCGCCTCGGTCTATGGCGTGTTGAAGACCATGGAGGAGCGAGGCCAGGTGCGTCGCGGATACTTCGTCGACGGACTCGGTGCCGCGCAGTTCGCGTTGCCAGGCGCGGTGGATCGCCTGCGTGAGGTGCGGCGTGCCGCGGAACCCGATCTCCACCCCGAGTCGGCACCGGCACCGGTCGTGCTCGCCGCCACCGACCCCGCCCAACCGTGGGGCTCGACGATGCCGTGGCCGGAGACGTCCGGTCGGCCGTCGCGCAGTGCCGGATGCCTCGTGGTGTTGGTCGACGGGGAACCGGTGGTGTGGGTCGACCCGCGTTCGCATTCGCTCGTGGCGTTCGATGCGGTGCACCGCGACGACTCGTGGGCGGAAGCGCTCGTCACGCTCGTCAAGGACGGGCGCCGACGCTCGATCGAAGTGCGCAAAGTAGACGGCGAGACGCCCGATCCCGACGGTGCCGTCGTGCGCGCTCTGCAGCGCGCCGGGTTCGTGCTCGGGTATCGCGGTTGGGTGCTGCGCGACTGAGCCGCAAGCGGCCCAGTTGCGCAGGAGGTCAGCCGACCGACAGCGTGAGCGTCGTCGTGCGTGCTTTCTTCTTCGAGTCGGTGTAGCGAACCTTCACGGTGCACGTTCCCGCGCTCTTTGCGGTCACCGCTGTCGCGGTGACGGTGCACGAGGTGATGGCTTTCTTCGGCTTCACGAAGCTGACCTTGGTGACCTTCTTCAGTCCGAGGAGCGTCACCGCCTTCTTCGTGGTCACGCGTGCCCCCACCTTCGTGAGCGGGCTCTTGCTCGCCGGTAGGGCTGTTGCCGTCGAAGGTGCCGGAGAGGCCAGAGCCGCCTCCAGTGCCTTGCGTGAGTTCTCGCGTTCGGCGGCGGTTGCCGCGTCGACCAGTGCCTGGATTTCCGCTGGTGTCAGGGGCTTGGCGGTGTTGCCGCCGAGCGCCTCGATGAACGTTTTTTGTTGGGCCGGAGTGAGAAGTGCCGTGTAGAACGCGGCATCTTGCTCGATCATCTCGTCGGTGAGCACGAACTCTTGCGTCTCGACCTCACAGTCGGCGCAGATCTCGTCGTTCACGATCGGGGCCGGCCCACCGAACGACTCAGGGATGGTGATCGGCTCACCGTGGTTGTTGCCCCAGGTCACCACTTTGCCGTCGGCGGTCACCGCGAGGAATGCAGCCGTACCGGCAGACAGAGCGACGTAGTTGTTGCCCTCCGGGGCCGCGAGCAGCCCGTTGGCGTCCTCGCCCCAGGTGACGATCTGACCGTTGACGATCGCTGCAACCGCGAGTTCGGCCATCGCAACGGTCGTGGCGCCGGGAAGCGACATCGTCTCGGAGAAAGACTGCTGGCAGCTGCCCCAGTATGCAAGGTCGCCGTTCTCACGGAGTGCGACCGAGCAGTATCCGTTCGCCGCCGCCGAGATCACCTTGTCGAGGTTCTCGGGCGCTGTGGCCTTTCCGGCGCTGTTGTCGCCCCAGCCGACGACCTTGCCGTCCAGAGTCACCGCGAGAACGTGCGTGAGTCCGGATGCGAGCAACTTCACTCGGGGCAGGTTGTCGGGCTTCGCGACGAAGGAACCGGAAGGAGCAGTGTGTGCACCCCATTCCACGACCGTGCCGTTCGACTTCAGTGCCGCCGAGTACGCGTACCCGGCTGCAACCTGGACGACGCCGTTCAACCCGTCAGGGATGTTCAACTGGCCGACTTCGTAATCGCCCCAACCCTCCACGATGCCGGAGCGTGTGATGGCGAGGCCGTGCCGTGGGCCGGCGGCGAGGGAGACATACGTGTTGTTCTCGAGGACCCAGTTCGGCCCGGCGAAGGTGGTGAACATGCCCGTGTCGTCGAGGCCGTAAGCGGTGAGTCCACCCATAGCCACTGGCATGCTCCGCGAGACACCACCCGCCAGGGATGACGGAATGGTCGACTTGTCGAACTCGTTTGCACCCCACGCGTAGAGGTTGCCCTTGTCGTCGACGGCCATGCCATGTTCGAAACCTGCTCGCGCTCCGACGAATCGGGAAGCCCCGCCCATCAGTTCGGGTGTGTCGAGTTGCCCTTCGTTGTTCTTACCCCAGGCGTAGAGGTTTCCCTTGTCGTCGAGCGCGACCGAGAACGTGAGGCCGGCGTCGATCGTCTGGAAGCGTGTTCCTCCGTCGCGAAGTTCGGGCGGCGCACTCGAGTCTCGAGGTGTGGTTCCCCAGGTGTAGAGGTTTCCCTTGTCGTCGAGCGCAGAGGCGAACGTGTAGCCGGCGGCGACCGACGTGAACGCAGTTCCGCCGTCTCTGAGCGACGGTGGTGAATTGACGACGCTCGGGTCTGTCTGACCCCAGGTGTAGAGGTTTCCCTTGTCGTCGAGCGCGAGAGCGAAGTAGAGACCGGCGCTCACATCGGTGAACTTGGTTCCACCGTTTCGCAGGTTCGGAATGGTGGAGAGCTGCGGGAACGTCCACCCCCACGAGTACAGCTGCCCCTTGTCGTCGAGCGCGAAGGGGGCATAGGCCGATCTGGCGATCTTCACGAATCTCGACGCACCGTTGCGAAGGGAGGGCAGTTTCTTCTGGGCGTCACCACCGTAGCCCCATGCGTAGATCTGGCCGAGGTCGTCGAGTGCGTACGAGGTGTGAATACCCGAGACGACATCGGTGAACCGTGTCGCACCATCACGAAGGCTTGGTTGGTCCAGTTGTTCGAAAGCGTTCGATCCCCACGTGTAGAGACGGCCGTTCTCGTCGAGCGCGTGGCTCACCTGGGCATTTGCGCTCACCGCAGTGAAGAGAGTGCCGACACGGTTGGTGCTCACATCGAGTGCGGCGTTGCGTTGGCGAGACGAACTGTCGTCTGAGCCACCACACGCGGCGAGTGTGACGGCGGCAGCAATCGCGAGAGTGACACTTTGTCTGAACAACGATTTATTCATGAATGAGACCGTACAGGGTCGACGGTCGAATCGTAAGGTTCGACGTCTCCTGTCAAGTCAGGTGCGGCGTGACTGGCCGATCGACCTCAGACCACCCCATGCAAGGTCGGCGAGCGTTCGCCCCAGCAATTCGGGATCGAACGTGCGCCCTTGTCGGATCGTCAACCGGCTCACGGTCTCGGCCATGCCGACGAGCCCGACGGCGAAAGTGACCTGATCGTCGGGCGATACGTCAGCCGCGATCAACGGGGCAATTGCTTGCGCCGCGTCCGTCTCGAACTCGGCCACGATGCCGGCGAATTCCTCGTCGACCCTTTCGCTCGACTCGAAGAGCAGCGCGAATGCAGGGCGGTTCTCGTGCACCCAGCGGAAGTAGGCGATCATGCCGAGCTCGGTCTGTTCGCGCGGGTCGGTCGTGCCGGCCGCAGCCTTCGTGACGGCGGTGACGAGGTCTTCGCCCACGTCACGCAACAGCTCGAGGTACAACGCGCGCTTCGAGTCGAAGTGTTGGTACACCACCGGCTTGGTCATGCCGAGGGCGTCGGCGATGTCGTTCATCGAGGTGGCGTGGTAACCGCGTTGTGAGAAGGCACGCAATGCGACGTCGAGGATCTCCCGTCGACGGTCGCCCGGGCCCGCCATCAGTAGCCCTTTTCGCGGTCGTGCCGTTCAGCCGCTTTCACGGCGTACCCGATCACGATCGACGGGGCGAGAAGGAACGAGCCGGCGATCAGGCACGCGGCCACGATCGACACGAGGAAGTCGGGGAAGCCGAACAGGAACGTCATGAAGAAGAATGCGAACGCCACACCGAAGAGCAGGTACCCGACGCGGTTCGCAACGAGATTCCACTTGGCGATCTGAGCGCGGCGGGTGCGAACGGGGTCGTTGTCCATGCGCTGATGGTACGACCTTCGACCTTCGCCAGACCAACGAAACCGAACGGTTGCTCAGAGATTGGTGGGAAGCAGCCCGGTGAGGTTCTCGAAGAAGAAGAACAGCACCACGAGGAACACGGCTCCGGTGGGCGGCCACACCAACAGACGCCTCCCGGTGCGGCGCACCACGAGCCAGCCGGCGAGCCAGATGCCTGCAAGCGCGAGGCCGAGCGCGACGACGGCCGGGAACACCGACGTGTCGTGGAACCACCCTTCGTCGAAGGCGACCAGCTCGGCGTCGACGAAGGGTGTTGCCGGCTCCGGGCTCGCGACCTCGACCTGTCCCTTGGTGATCAGTTCGGCTTCCACGATCAGTCGCTTCCATGCAGTCCACTTCGGGGTGCACGTGACGAGCGTGAGTGTCGCGCGATTCGGATCCTTGGTTTCCACCACCTCGACCATCGACGGGAACACGTTGTACGGCTCGCGGGTCACGCGATACTCGGCTCGACCGCGTGGTGTGTCGAATGCGATGACGTCACCCACGACGATCTTGTCGAGGTCCTCGAACGGCGCACCGTAGGTCGTGCGGTGACCCGCCACGGCGACGTTGCCGAGTTGGCCGGGCAGCGGGGAGTTCGGGAAGAGCCCCGGGCCCTTCATCAGCGACTCGGCGTCGACTCCACCCACGAGCACCTTCTTCACACCGAGTCGCGGGATCTCGATGCGGCTCACTGGTTCGCCGCGCGCAGGCGACACCGTCGACGACGGCGCATCGAGAACCTGGTCGAGTTGCCGGGAGAGGGCCGATTGTTCCCTACTCTCCCTGATTCCGGTTCCCCACAATTGGTAGACGACGAAGAGGCCGAGCAGAAGTCCGGAGGCGACCATCACTCGCCCGACGATGTCGAGTGTCGTCGACAATCTGTGACGACGTCGGGTCACGTCGTTCGTCGCCTCCATGCACACGAACGCTAGCGGTGCGTTGGAGGGCGTCTCCGGCGATCGTTAGCGTGGGACATCTGTGAGCACCGTCGGAGCACCTGTCGTCGAATTGCGCGGTGCCGTCGCGGTACTCGGGACGTTTCCTGCACTTGCGGGTGCAGACCTGCGAGTCGAGCGCGGCGAGATTCTGTTGCTGCGCGGACCGAACGGAGCGGGAAAGACGTCACTGTTGCGCGTGTGCGCAGGACTGCTCCCGCTCGAACGTGGGACAGGACGCATCCTCGGTGTCGATCTCGCCACCGGGCGCGACAGTGTGCGCTCGCGCACCGGGCTGCTCGGTCACCAGAACGGCCTGTACCTCGAGTTGACGGTACGCGAGAACCTCCAGTTCTGGGGTCGCATGGTCGGCGCCACTCGAGACGAAGTGTCGGACGCGATGTCGCGCATGAACGTCGACGGTCGCCTGGCAGATGTACGCGCTGCGCGACTTTCGGCCGGCCAGCGCAGACGCACCGCACTTGCAGCGCTGTTGATCCGCCGCGCGGAGTTGTGGCTGCTCGACGAACCACACGCCGGACTCGACGCCGCAGGTCGTGACGAACTCGACGATCTCCTGCGAGAGGCCGTCGGGTCCGGAGCCACCGTGATCGTGTCGAGTCACGAGACGGACCGCGCGGCATCACTCGCGACCCGCACCGTCACCGTCGACGGAGGAATCGTCTCGGAGGGTGGCCGATGAGGTGGCGAGTGGCGATGTCGGTCGCACGGAAAGACCTGCGCATCGAGTGGAACAGTCGCGTCCTCACCAATCAGGTGGCACCCTTCGCGGCGGTCGTGATGGTGATGTTCGCGTTCGCACTCGACAACGAGGGCATCTTGCAGCGTGTGGCCCCAGGGTTGGTGTGGCTCGCAGTGTTGTTCTCGATGCTCGTGGTGGTCCAACGCACGTTCGCCGTCGAGATCGCCGACGGCGCACTCGACTCGCTCCGGGTGGCCGGCGTCGACCCGGCTGCTTTGTATCTCGGCAAGTCGTTCGCTCTCATGGTGCAGTTGTTCGTGCTCGAGGCCGTTCTGGTTGCGACAGCGGTCGTGCTCTACGGGGTCACTCTCGGCGGTGCCGGCTCGGTGCTTCTCGTCGCGACCGCGGTGGCATCGACAGTCGGGCTCGGGTTCTCTGGAACTCTCTACGGAGGGTTGGCCGCCGGAGCCCGCGGGCGCGAGACACTGCTGCCTCTTCTTCTCCTCCCGGTTGTGGCGCCGGTCCTCATCGGCGCCACGAGAGCCACCGAGGCCGCATTCGGCTCCGGTGGCGCGAGCGTGTCGGAGGGGTGGGGATGGCTCGGCCTGCTCGGCACCTTCGCGGTGGCGTTCGGGGCGGTCGGGGCGCTTGCGTTCGGTCCGCTGATCGACGAATGAGGCGCGTGACCCAGGTCATCGCACCGAGACACGTCGTGATTTCCCAACGGCTCCCGGCGCCGACAGACTAGGGAACCGTGACCGTCCCCTCGTCGCCGACTCTCGGCACCGGCACTCCAGCCACCCGTCGTCTCGGGGTGCTGGTGATCGCGATGATGGCACTGCTGGTCGCGCTCGGACTCTGGTTCTCGGGCGAGGACGTGGTGCAGGGCCAGACCGTGCGCATCATGTATGTGCACGTGCCCACCATCTGGGTTGCGTACATGAGTTTCGCGTTCACAGCCGTCTGCTCGGGCGTCTATCTCTCGGGCAAGCAACGCTCGCTCGGGTGGGACCGCGTGGCCGGTGCCAGTGCCGAGATCGGGGTTCTGTTCGTTGCCATCTCACTCGTCACCGGCAGTCTCTGGGGCCGCATCACCTGGGGCACGTTCTGGGTGTGGGACGCGCGGCTCACCACGACGTTGTTCCTCTTCATCACCTACGTCGGGTACCTCGCCGTGCGTCGCCTGGGTGGGACGCACCGCCAGCGTGCGCGTCGTTCGGCCGTGTTGGCTCTTCTCGCGGTGCTCGAGATTCCGCTCGTGCACTTCAGCGTGGTGCTCTGGCGTTCGCTCCACCAGGAGGCGTCGGTTGCCAACACGAACGCCCGCGTCGAGCTCGACGGTCTCATGTTGTTCAGCCTGTTCTTCGGTCTGGTGACGTTCACCCTCACCTACGTGTGGTTGATGCTCCATCGTCAACGCGCTCTGTATCTCGAGGACTCCGTGTCTGATCGTGGTCTCGACGCAGCCATCGAGGCACGTCGCAACGAAGCCGGGGTGGTGTGACCGTGTGGCCTTTCTCCATGGACGATGCGGGCTTCATCCTCCTGTCGTGGGTGCTCAGCCTCGTGGCGACCGGCGGATATGCCTGGTGGGTGGTTCGTCGTGGACGTGAACTCTCTCGCAATGCCACGCAAGAGGAGATGCCGTGGACCTGACACCTCGCGAGGCGTCAGGCAATACCGGACGCCACAAGAAGCGTTGGCTCCCGATGCTGATCGTTGCCGGGGCCGTCGTCGCCGGCGGGGTCGTCGTCACACAGTTCCTCACGAGCGCGATCGACTACTACTGCAACGTCGACGAGGTCGGAGCAAAGGCAGGGTGTGAAGGCGACCGGCGCATGCGGGTGCAGGGTGTCGTCGAGAAGGGTTCGTTCATGCGGTCCTCGACGGGCAGTGCGTTCGTCATCGAGTTCAACGGGAAGAAACTGAACGTCGCGTACGCAGGTGACCCCGGCGGTGTGTTCCAGGAGTGCATCTCGGTCGTCGCGCACGGACGCGTGGTCGACGGCACGTTCGAGAGCGACCGAATCGAAGTCAAGCACTCGAACGAATACGTGGAGAAGAACGAGGACCGTCTGAGCGAGTCCGATGAGGAGTCGGTGGCATGTTCGCTGCAGGAGGCCTAGGAGGCCCGCTCGGTCGGGCGGCTCTGGTCGTCGGGCTGGTCGGTGCCGTCTTCGGACTGATCGCGGCCGTGGCCGGTGTTCGTTCGGGAGACAAGCGTGTCTCGCGGCTCGTTCTCCGCTTCGCGTGGCTGACCGGCATCGCGTCGGTCGGGGCGTTCGCCGCCATGGAGTGGGCGATGATCACCCGCGACTTCTCGCTCGCCTACGTGCAGAAGGTCGGGTCGACGAGCACACCCGCGCTCTACAACTTCGCCGCCGTGTGGAGTGCGCTCGAGGGTTCGATCCTCATGTGGTTGGTGGTGTTGTGTCTCCTCACGGTGGCGCTCGCCGTGAAGTACCGGCACCGGGTCGAGGATCCGATGGTTGGGTGGGCGATGGCGACCATGTTCGTGGTGTCGATCTTCTTCTTCGTGCTCACGCTCGGCCCCGCGAACCCGTTCCTCGAGGGACCACCCGGGGTCTTCGACGGGCCCGGCCCGAACCCGTTGTTGCAGAACCACATCCTCGTGATGTTCCACCCTCCGATTCTCTACATCGGGTATGTGGGCATGACGGTTCCGTTCGCGTTCGCCATCGGTGCACTCGTGACCGGGCGTCTCGGAGAGGGCTGGTTGCTCGAGACACGTCGGTGGGCGCTCGTGTCGTGGAGCATGCTGACACTCGGCATCATCCTCGGAGGCTGGTGGAGCTACGAGGTGCTGGGGTGGAGCGGCGTGTGGGCGTGGGATCCGGTCGAGAACGCGTCGTTCATTCCGTGGCTCACCGCCACCGCATACA
>VFQT010001953.1_pt1 | contig 22659 bp, 20 predicted proteins | sample 3512381 | NCBI WGS metagenome assembly VFQT01 (sample SAMN10412376, study PRJNA504923) | tailings metagenome | isolation source: Relicate 2 Philex TSF3 active mining site | place: Philippines: Tuba, Benguet | collected 2017-08-29
GCGGTAGACTATGATACACCTCAATCGTCCGCTGTGGAGTTTGGTTCCACACGATGTGACCATGACAAAGGAAAACCGTGATGAGCAATCCATATACCCCGTTGCCGAGCACCACCGTGTTGCACGATGGCCGTCAGATGACACTCCGTCGTCTGGGTTCTGACGATGCCAATGCACTGTTGCATTTCGGTGAGCAATTGCCTCAAGATGATTGGCTGTACTTAGAAAACGACCTACGTGCCGTTGATGTCGTCAAACGCCTGACGAATGCCCATGGTGCCGATCATTGGCGTCAGATTGTGGCATGTGAGGGCACGACGATTGCCGCCTATGCCTCGGTGCGCATGTTGACTGGGCGCTCGAGCCATGTGGCGAATGTACAGCTGATCGTTGGTGAGGCATGGCGGCGCAACGGGTTGGGGCGTGTCATGGGACAAGTCGTGTTTGCCGAAGCACAACACCTGCATGCCAGCAAAGTTGTGGCCGAAATGCTCGAGGCTCAACGCAGTGGGCAAGCTATTTTTGCGCGGTTGGGATTCCGCATCGAAGGCACACTGCGTGGGCATGCGCGTGACCGCTTTGGCAATCGTCACAATGTGGTGGTGATGGCCACATTACTCAACTAATCCAACGCGGGATTGAGTTCCCATTGGCCGGTATAATCACGCACCTGTGTATAGAGCTGCATAATGTGCGCCAATCCATCTGGGGTGATTTCAGACATATTGCGATAGACTTGTTTATCGAGCATGGCGCTTTTTTGGCCGGCAGGCCAGAGGCGCCATGAATCATTGTCGATGACATCGGCAAGTACCAAGTCGCCGGTGCTGGTGTATCCAAATTCCACTTTCAAATCGACAAGGGTGATGTCGTGGGTAGCCCAGGCTTTTTCGAGCACCAAAAAGACCTGCTGTGCCATGTGCTGCATCGCTTCGAGCGTGACACGGTCACACACATTGGCGGCGACCAGCTCAGGCACGCTCATCAGTGGATCGTGGTTGGCGTCATCTTTGAAAAATAATTCGCTGAGCGGTGGCTCGAAGCGAGTTCCTTCGCTGACCTGTGGGAAGCGTTTGAGGTACGACCCTGTGGCAAAGCGGCGTGTGACGACTTCGATGGGAATCATGCGACAGCGCTGTACTACCATGCTGGCATCGTCGATGGCCGTCACAAAGTGAGTAGCGATGCCGTTGCGGCGCAACAGCTGGAAGACATTGGTGGTGGTACGCCCGCTGACGGATCCTTTGCCAGTGATGACGTTGCGCCGTGCCCCATCACCAGCGGTGATGTCGTCTTTGCTGACAATAATGGCCAATTCTGATTCGGCTGGGTGAGCATATATGCGTTTGGTTTTGCCTTCAGCAAGTAAAGCGCCGTATTGCATGCAGATTATCCTTCGTGTGCTAAAGCAGCAATGACTTCGTCCCAATACATGAAAATCAACAGGTGCCCGACACCGGGGAATACGCGCATCTGTAGTTGTGGCAGGTACTGATGTAATTTGTGGCCAGCTGCGGGTGGGGTGATTTTGTCGGCATCGCCGTACCAACAAACTGCTGGATGGGGGATATCGTGTAGATCGACTCCCCAGTCGGCGGTAATCAGGCTCAAATCTTGCAAGTAGCTGTGATACCCCTGATGGAAGCTCATGGCGAGCATGTCACGAAACACTTGACCTTCGGGGGCTCGTGAATACTGGTTTTCGCGGTCGGTGAAGGTGTTGCGCATCAACCACAGCCCAAAGGGAATGGCCTTGGCCCCTTTCCCGATGATGCGATTGCTGATGGCTGCCACCATATTGATGAGCCAGGTGGGCATGGTCTTGCCGAAACCGTGCTGCATGCGCTGGAACCACGACATGCGGGCGATGTCGTGCTGTACGCTGGGGCCCATCCCCGAGATAATGTGGATGCGTGACACCCGTTCGGGATGCTTTTGGGCGAGTGCGAGCGCATATGGCGTCCCTGCCGAAAACGGCATCAGCACAACCTGATCGATGCCGAGATGGTCGAGCACCGCACAAGCATCGTGGCGCCAACTGTCGATGGTGCGATCGGGTTGCGGTGTCGAATGCCCGAATCCGGGGCGGTCGATGATAATCATCCGCACGTGATGCTGCATCAGTGGCGCTACATCAGGCACCTGTACGTGTGCACCTGGCAGCCCGTGGCACAACAACACTGGTATGCCATCACGAGGGCCATTATCGCTGTAGGCGATGGATCGCCCAGCATAGTTGAGTGCGGATGTATGAATCATACGAGTACTACTCCCTCGCCTACGACAATCTGCCCGACTACCCGTGCTTCTGGGACTACGGCACAGGCCTGGTGGGCATTGGCTGCCGGGATAATCACCAGCATCCCCAACCCCATATTGAAGGCATGATAGGCATCGTGTTCGCTGATGTTGCCAGCTTCGATGAGCAGCGAAAAAATCGCCGGCACATCCCAGCTGCCGCGGGTAATGTGTGCACCGAGGCCAGCCGGCAACGCTCGGGGCAGATTATCGATGACACCGCCCCCCGTGATATGCGCCATGGCATGCACGGGCACCCCTGCATCACGTAGTTGCTGATATTCTTTGACATAACAACGATGTGGCGCCAACAACGCTTCACCGACGCTCTGCCCTGCGAGTGCGGTTGGTCGTGCCTGATACCCGCCTAGCTGCGGTACCAGCCTGCGCGCCAATGAATAGCCGTTGGTGTGTAAGCCATTGGATGGTAGGGCAATCACGACATCCCCGGCAGTCACATTGCGTGGTAGCTGGTCGTGGCGATTGACCACACCTACAATCGTACCGGCCAGATCGAAGGTGTTTTCGCGATAGACTCCCGGCATTTCAGCGGTTTCTCCACCCAAAATCGCACATCCGGCGTCTCGACAGGCTACGGCGAGACCACTCACGATGCTTGCGACTTGATCGGCATCGAGTTTGTCGACGGCAATGTAATCGAGAAAGAAGAGTGGGCGCGCACCTTGTACCAGGATGTCATTGATGCAGTGATTGACCAAATCTGCCCCAATGGTGGCATAGTTGTTGCATGCAGCAGCGACCAGGGTTTTGGTGCCGACACCATCGGTCGATGCCACCAAGATACTGTCGCTGAGTGAATCTACGGCCTTGCTGAGGTCAAAGCATCCCCCGAATGCGCCAAGCCCAGCTACTACGGCCGGGGTATAGGTGGAGGTGACGGCGGCGGTCATGAGCGAAACGGCGCGATTGCCCTCGGCGATGTTGACCCCTGCTTGACGATAATCACTCATGCGCTATGTTCCTCTGCTGTGTGGTGAATGGAGGCAATACGTCTCTAGAAATGAATACGTCGGCGCCAGAGTGAAATGCTCTGGAGTAACCCAATGGCGGCAAACGATGTGACTGTGAAGCTGCCACCATATGAAATAAACGGCAACGGGATACCAGTAATCGGCATGACGCTCATGTTCATGCCGACGTTGACCAAAATATGGCACAAGAACATGGCCGCAATGCCCGAGGCAATCAGCCGTCCAAACAAATCACGAGCATTGGCGGCCGTATCAATGGCGAGCCAGACCAAGAGGCCGAGCAGGATGAGCATACCGGTCGTGCCAAAAAAGCCCAGTTCCTCGGCTGTAATGGCAAAAATAAAGTCGGAATACTGCACGGGCAGGTAGTTGCCCTGACTCATGACTCCGGTGGTCCATCCCTGCCCTGATACACCGCCCGAGCCAATGGCCGACAATGATTGGATGATATTCCAGGCGCCAGCCTTTAATTCGGGGTCATATTTGATGGGGTCCAAAAATATTAACAAGCGGGTGCGTTGATAGGGCTCGAGGATGTATGTCCACCCAAAATACCCTACTGGTAGGCCAACTCCGAGCAGGGCGCCGAACTGTAGGATGCTCATGCCAGCCATCCAGCTCAACATAATCCAAACGGTACCAAAAACCATGGCCGTACCAAAGTCGGGTTGGATGAATACCAAGAAGAGGGGGAGTGACAGCAGGAGGACACTGGCAATAAACGGTCGCCAAGTACCGAGTGCGCGCTCTTGGCGGGCCCAAAAACTCGCCAGCACCATGATGATGACCAATTTGATGGGCTCTGATGGTTGGACGGTGCGCATCCCCAGGTCCAGCCAACTCTGAGCACCACCGAGTTCATCTCCGATGACGAGCACGATGCCCAACATCACCACGCTGAATAGGTACAACGGAAATGTCCAGCCCTGGAATGCATGATAGTCAAAGAACGTCACAGTGACCATGACACCTACGCCGATCAACAGATTGACCAGATGGCGTTGGAAGTACCCGGCAGTCATCGCATCGTTGAGGGTTGCGCTGTATACCATGGCAATACTATAGCCTGTCAATCCCAACACGACGAGCAGGAGAGGAATATTATAATCGCGCCATGAATTACTCATTGATTTAACCTCTACCCAAAGTAGTACTCAATAAATTATATAGGAAGAATGACGATTCACCAATTGGTGTTTGGGGATGATGTGGTGTTATGGCGCATGTAGTAGCCGTTGCCGAGATCACTGATTTCACCACGGAGCTCACGCATCATCAAATCCCCCAAAATATCAGCAGTCGTGCGCTGAGTAATACGACACAGTTCGTCTATGTGGCGTGGACTGTGCAAGAGCTGCAAGAGCGGATCTATGACCACATCAGTGCGATATGGCGTGGTCTGATAGCCGATGCTTTCGCAGATGTCATCGACGTGGCGCACCGGGGTTGCCCCTTGGCGGAGCAGTGCCAGGCATCCTGCGCTTTGTGGTACAAAAATAGACCCAGGCACTGCCATGACTTCGCGCCCTTGTTCGAGGGCGGCTTTTGCGGTAATTAATGCACCACTCTGCTCACCAGCTTCACATACGACCACACCATGTGCCAGCCCACTAATCAGGCGGTTGCGGGCTGGGAACAAGGCCGGGGTTGCTTTGGTGCCCGGATAAAATTCGCTTACGAGTGCGCCATGAGTATGGGACAGCAACAAACTCGCCAGTTGTCGATTGCGCTCGGGGTACACCAAATCGACCCCTGATGGCAACACGGCAATGCTCCCACCACTATGTTGTAGAGCGGTTTGATGAGCTACCGTGTCGACCCCCATGGCCAGCCCACTGATGACACAAATCCCGCGTGCTGAAATATCGCCGGCGAGCCGGCGAGTGACGTCGATGCCGTAGGGGCTGGGGTGACGAGTGCCGACCAATGCAATGGCAGGTTGCCGCAATGCCGCGAGTTGCCCACGCACAAACAAGATGGGTGGTGGCAGGGCAATGTGTTTGAGTTGTGCCGGAAAACGCTCATCATACCAGGCCAACACCTGGATGCCACGGTCAGTCATCTGCTGATACGCCTGCCAGGGGTCATGCTGTGCCCGTTGTTGCTGGATGTTGGCAATTATCGACCATGATATTCCGAGGTGCGTAAGTTCGTGGGCCTGAGCGTCCCAAATTGCCCGTGCTGATCCCAGCGCATGATACAGGCGTTGGATGCGCTGTGGCCCAAGCCCATCTACGCGAATGAGTGCAAGCAAAAACACCACGTCGTCTATCATGGCGAATCCTCCCATATAAAGACCATGAGGGAAAGCATGACAGATGAGCGTTACCAACGCATTACCACCATCAGTCTCACGATGATGGTGGTAATGTTACGGTACATATGATAATCGTGTGAACGACTAGTTATTGGCTGGGACGCGTTTCCAATCGGCAATATTCCACGTGATGGGGGCAAGTGCATCGGGTTTGATGCCTTCGATGGTATCGACTGCAATTGCAACACCGAGTCGTTGGAACAGTGGTAATGAAGGTAACTCACTGGTAAACAGCTGTTGTTGGACGAGGTATTGGTTGAATTGTTCGTTGCGATCCAGAGACGTCGCTGCCAGTTTGACGGCATAGTCGGCATCTCGCATACACCACCCGGCGAAGTTGTTGCCGACCCAGCCATTGGCCTCACTTGGTACTGCCGCACAACTCCACAGCTGCAATCCTGCTGGGTCAGGGGTGGCAATCCAGGCAAACAAGGCTAGTTCGAATTGGCGCAAGAACAGTGGTCCATTGGGGGCAAAGATTTCTTCGGGTGACAGGTATTGAATTTGTATGTCGACACCGATGTTTTGCATGTCGCTCTTGAAGCGCTCAGCAATTTCTTGGCGCAACGTACTGCCGGTGGTGGTAATCAATTGAAACGTGAGTGTGATGCCCTGGGATGATGCGCGGATGCCTGATTCGGTCATGCCGTACCCCGCTTCGTCGAGCAACGCATTGGCGGTGTCGGGATCGAAGGGATACAACGTCAACTGATCGTTGTTGGTGGCGCCACGCTGCTCGGGCAATATCCAGCTGTTGAGGGCTGGTGAACGCCCATTGAACAACGTATCGGCGAGTGCCTGGCGATTGAAGCCGTAGGCGATAGCGCGCCGAATACGGATGTCTTGCAGGGTAAAGACATCGAGGTTGAAGTCGATGTGTTCCCATACCGGGCTACGGTAGTAGCTGACAGGGAGGCCGGCGCGGGCATCTTGGTCGATGAAGGCATATTGGTCGACCGCGACCCGGTCAGTGACTGCCACATCCAAGTTGCCGTTTTGTAGGTTGGCACGAATCATATCAATGCCCGACATCGAGGTGAGCACCACGTGTGAGGATTCAGGAATGGTGCCAAAGTAGTGCGGATTGCGCACAAAACGAATCTCGTTGCTCGTACGCGATTCTACGGTGTACGGGCCATAACCAACCGGCTGTGTGCTCAGCACGCCATTGCGGATCTCGAGGGGGTCGACATCTTGCAATAGATGCTTGGGCAGTGGTGTCCAATAGCTCAACAAAAAGCTTGACCCGATGAGGTCGGGTTGCAACACTGCGCGGGTTGTATAGTCGTCGATTTGCTCGTAGTTGGCGGTACGGTCGAGCAACAGGCGTGCTTCTTCGCCGAGGGGGGCCTGGCGACGAGCCAAGTCATAGGCAAACACCGAATCAGCCGCGGTCAGCGGAGTACCGTCTGACCAGGTCAAATCCGGGTTCCAGCGGTACGTAATCGAAAGTTGCTGTACCTCGGTAATCACGCTCGTGGTGGTAGTGGTAATGTTGCCGGCAGCATCCAAAAACACAGATACCGTGTTGATTTGCACATCACCATTGGCAATGGAGGGCACTTTGGTGAGCACTCCTGTGGACTGGAAGTCGTAGTTGTATGCCAAAATCGGCGATGGGTAGAGCATTTCGAGTGCGACGCTGTTGATGCGTCGCAATGCACTATCTGCTGGATACGGAAAGAGGTCATTCGGCAAATCGGTAATCCCGAGCGCCCAAACATCGCTTCGTTCGGCGAGTGCTTCTGCCACGGCCTCATTGGTTGGTGCCAGCAAGGGTTGTGGGGTATCTACGACTGCGGGTACCACGGGCGTGCGGTCGCGCACACCCCCTTCGATTTGACATGCGCTCAGTATTCCGAGGAATAGGCTGAGCAGCAATAGCTGATGTATACAGCGCTTCATGAATTCTCTGTCTCCTGCACCGAAATTTAGTGTGCGTTGCGATGCTTCCACTCGTCACGATTGAGCTGCATCTCAAAAAATTCGACCCAGATGGCTCCATTTCTGATGTCGAAATGTGGCTTCAAATGGCGGTAATTGGGCGCATCAAGAATGCTGAGATCGATGCTGTGATACGCATTGCGCCAATCACTTTCGATATATGTGAACCCCAAACTGCGGTATGAACGTACGGCACGTTCGTTGGGGGCGGCCACATCGAGGACCATGCTGACGAATCCGAGTTCGTCAAAGTAGTAATCGAGGAAGCGGTGCATAGCCTCTGTGCCAAGCCCACGCCCGACAAATGATGCCGAGAACGTGATGCCAAGTCGGGCCTGCTTGCGTTCGGTGTCGATATCACGTATCGAGATACGCCCCATCAAATCACCGGCGCGACTATCGACTGCCCAATGGCGCCGACCGCTAAACATGTCGCTGAACCATGCCCCAGAAAACGGCGACTGCGGACGTTGCAGATTCCAAATCGACTCAAACGGATCGTGGTAAGCCGGCCAACGGTAGCTCCGCTCGTCGTCATAGCGATTCCACGCCCGAATGATGGTACGCGGAGTCTCGAGCATGGTTAGTGACCCTCGTTGAGTTGGGCGACAAGTCGTGGCAATACCTCACCGGGTGTGGCCCGAATGACGTGGTCTGCCATTACCCCGAAAATCGACGTGTCATCGGTGGTAATTGTGATGATGGTCGCTTTGGCACGATGGGCCATAAACGGGAACTGCGCCACTGGGTCAATGGCGCTGATATCACCCACAAACACTATTGTGTCGCACTGCTCGACGGCATGCCGGGCGCGATTGACATCATGGCGGGCAAACCCCTCACCGAGCAACACCACATCGGGGCGCAATTGACTGCCACAGCGCTGGCAGTGTGGCGGTATGCCCCCTTCTTCTTCCCATTCGCCGAGATGACCGTTTTCGACACATCGTGCCCGCTGTACACAACCGTTGAGCTCGATCATGTCACGTGACCCTGCCCGCCAATGCAGACCATCAATTGCCAGACTCACCAACAAAAATTCGGGGATTGATTGCTCAATGTCGACGAGGGCATGGTGTGCGGGGCTAGGTTGAGCTGCTTCGACCAATGATCGCCGAAAGTTGTACCACTGCCACACTAACTTCGGATTGCGCGCATAGGCTTGTGGTGTGGCTAAATCACGCACATCGTACTGTGCCCATTCGCCTACCAGTGCCTGACGAAACGAAGCAATGCCGCTCTCGGCGGACATGCCGCTCCCGGTGACGACGACGGTGCGTTGCGACTGGCGAATCTGATGTACGACTGCTTGTAGGTCCATGAATCTATTGCTCGGTTCTGTATAGATGGATGACTACGGAGAAGGAACAACGAGTCGGCTCTGACGTGCCCATCCTTCGACAACGCCACTTTCCGAATTATAACGAATGCGCAACCATGCAATACCGTCCGAGCTTTGTGGCCCATCAATCCATTCGACACGAGTGCCGGCCGGAATCTGGGCAATGGTCAGACTTTCGTTGGATGGGTCATCGCGTAATTCGAGGAGAGCATCCCCGCCCACCAACAACCACGTAGGCTCATCGGGTGCACCACCGAGCAACGACTTCATCCAGCTGGGCACCACCAAGTCATTGGCCATGAAGTCTTCGACCGCAAATACCGCATTGTCGAAACTGGTCATCAGTTGCTCTCCAATGCTTGTGGTTGGTGCAGTATCTGCTGGTAGCGGCTCTTCGAGCGACGCCTCGGTGGTGGGAGTATCAGCAGGTGCTGTGGGACTACCACTCCCAAGATACGGCGTAATCAAGCCGGGTATAGCCACCCATCCCACCCCTGCTGCGGCCACCAGTGCCATTGCAATCAGCAGGGTCCGTAGGTGGCGCTTCCAGCCTTGATCGGTGACACGAGTGGTCGTCTTGTAAATATCTGTGGTGTTGGTGCTGGCAGCGCCCAATGCTTCGGCCGTCTCTGGGCTGCTTTCGACGAGCATTTCACGCCGAAACTGCTCAATGGTATGCAGGAGCTCATCGAGGGTAGCGATGCGATTCTTGGGATTGCGCGCCGAACAGCGCATAATGAGTTCGTCGATTTGTGGCGGGCAGTATGCCGCAATAATCGCCGATACCGGGGTGATGTCGTGCGTGGTGTGTTGCTCGTAGATTTCTTCGGCGGAATTCCCGATGAATGGCCGATGACCGCTAATCATTTCGTAGAGCAATACACCGACAGCATATATCGAGCTTAATTGTGTCTCGGGAGCACTTTCTTCACGCTCAGGTGCACGATAACTGGCCACATCAATCAGGACTTCATGTGGGCCGAGTAGCCAGTTTTCGATCCACTTGACGTGCCCTTCACTGACTACCACGAAGTCATTGCTGCTGATTGGTGGATGGGGAATACCTGACTGCTGGCAAGCGTTGATGACGCCCACAATATGTTTGAGGTACTGCAAGGCCTCGAGTGGGCTAAACGGTGCACGTTCGCGCAGGGTCTTGCCAGTGATGAATTCGGTAATAAAAAACGGACGCTCTTCGATGGTGCCGCTGTCGTATACCTCGGGCAACGCACTATGTACATTGCGGGCCCGTAACTCGGAATCAGAAATAAAACGCGCTCGAATGCCCTTTTGATCGACAAGATGGTTGCGCATTAAGTTGAGCAACACAGTTCGACTGAGTTTGTCGTCGTATGCCCGATACACGGTGGCAATCCGGGTTGCCCCCAAACGTTCGTCGACACGATATCGGCCATGGATGCGCGGTTGTGTTGTCATACCCAACTTGCCTTCACACTTGCAAACCATATATACGGCGTATTATAGCATGATGCAGGATATTCGTGATGCATCGACAAAAAAGGTTGTCATGGATTCGTAATATTTTGTCACATCATCCCTATGCGCCTCTTTTGCCCCAGCTCAGCCGAATCTCGGTATAATACTCGTACAGCGCCTCTTGATGTATTGCGCGTCTCCCCCTTTCGCATTGACTTCCCTCTGAATCACCAGCGAGGTACACGATGTTTCGAGATATTTCGACCGTGCGCGACGAGCTAGCCGCGCAGCAGTATATTGCCAGTGAAACCATTGCCACCACGTTGTTTTTGGCAAGCAAACTCGAAAAGCCCATTCTGGCCGAAGGTCCGGCAGGTACGGGCAAAACCGAATTGGCCAAAGCTTGTGCGGCTGCCACGGGGCGCGAACTCATCCGTTTGCAGTGCTACGAAGGCATCGACGAAGCCCGTGCACTGTACGAATGGGAATACGCCAAGCAGCTGTTGTACACGCAGTTGCTCCGCGATCGGGTGGGCAGTGTGGTCAGTGAAGCCACCACGCTTGCCGCAGCCGCTGATGCTATTTCCAAAGAAGAAAACGTCTTTTTCTCAGAGCGATTTCTGCTCGCCCGTCCGTTGCTCAGGGCCATTACTAGCCCTGACCCTGTGGTATTGTTGATCGACGAAATCGACCGTGCTGATGCCGAATTTGAGGCGTTTTTGCTCGAATTGCTCAGTGATTTTCAAGTCAGTATCCCCGAGCTTGGCACCATTCGGGCGGTGCAGAAGCCGATTGTGATTTTGACGAGCAACGACACGCGTGAGCTGAGCGAGGCCCTCAAACGCCGCTGTCTGTTTTTGTATGTGGGTTACCCCAGTGCCGAAGCCGAACTCGCTGTGGTGAACCTGAAGGTGCCCGGTGTGCCAGCCAAACTAGCCGAACAAGCCGTGGATTTGGTGCAACAACTGCGTCAATTGGATTTGCGCAAGACGCCGAGCATGTCCGAAACCATCGACTGGGCCAAAGCTCTGGTCGAACTCAATGTGCGCCACCTCGATCGTAATGTCATCAACACCACGCTCAACGTGCTGCTCAAGTACGAAAGCGACATTCAAAAGGCTCGCCGTGTGCTGCGACCGGTCGATGATGAATGGCAGGCGGGGCAAAGTGACAGTGGCGATGACGACACTGACGATGATGGCGATCGTGGTCGCCGCAAGCGCAATCGCCGGCGCTAGTGCGCAATCAAGGAGCATCATGCTATGGATGATCGACTAGTCAGTTTTATCCGCGCATTGCGTGGTCGTGATGTGCGTGTGTCGCTCGCCGAAAGCATCGACGCGCTACGGGCACTCGAAGTAGCTGGTGTGCGTGACCGTGGTATTGTGCAAGCGGCACTCAAGAGCAGTCTCATCAAAGAGGCATCTGGACTGGATGTGTTTGACGAGTTGTTCCCCCAGTACTTCGGTGTCGATGAGCCGCCGCCCATGCAACAACCGGGTGGTGGGCTCGACGATGATGCGGCGCAACGCATGCAAGAGCAACTCCAAGAGCTACTTGATATGCTCGACGAACTCAGCGAAGAAGACTTGAAACGGCTCGTCGAAGCCCTGATGGGCCAGGGTATGACCCGTGCCGAAATGCGCGAACTGATGCAACGCACAGAAGCCATGCCCGATATGAGCCAAGGTCTGCCGCTGTCGTGGGCGTTGCGGTCTGCCATGGAACAGAGCGGTGCGAATCAGGCCAATGAGCTGCTCCAGCAAATCATCGACAAACTGCGCGAACAAGGCTTCGACCCTGCCCAATTGCGTCAAATGGAACGTGAACTGCGTGCCAATCGTGGTGCGCTGGCGCAACAGATGGCCGAGGTGCTCCAACAAGACCAAGGGGCAGGCCAACCCAGTGACGAAGATCGTGAGCGCCAGCGTGAGGATTTGTTGGATCGCCCCTTTGATCAATTCAGCTTCGACGATGTGCCCAACTTCCGGCGCGAGGTGACGCGGCTGGCGGCGCGATTGCGCTCGCAAGCCGCTCTGCGCATGCGCAGAGCACTCCATGGCACCCCGGATATTCGCCGCACGGTCCGTGCCAATTTGCGCTACCAGGGGGTGCCCATGGAGTTGCGCCACCGGCGCCGTGACATCCGCCCCAAGCTGACGGTCATCTGCGACGTGTCGGGTTCGATGCGCTCGGCGGCAGCCTTCATGCTGCTGTTGGTGTATGCCATGCAAGACCAAATCAAGCGCACACGGCCGTTTGTGTACTACCGCACTATTGCCGATATTACGCGCGACTTCCAGGAATTGCGCCCCGAGGCGGCCATCCAGGTCATCCCTGAGCGCATCGAAGGCGGCCCGTACCAGACCAGCCTGGGCAGTTGTCTGACCACCTTCCTGAATGATTACCCGGGGGCCATTGACCGCAACACGACGGTCATCTTCTTGGGCGATGGCGACGATCACCGCGGCATCCCGCGCGTGGAGGACTTCCAGCGGCTACGGCGCCGAGCCCACAAAGTGCTGTGGTTCAACCCCGAGCCGCAGTGGCGTTGGCACCGCGAAGATAATTACATGCACCTAATTGCCCCACAGTGCGATGGGGTGCACGTGGTCAGCACGTTGCGCGAGCTGGGAGTGGCCGTCGATCAGTTGTGGCGGTCGTCGTAGGGGTCGTTCGCGAACGACCCCTGCGACCGCGAGGTGAACGACCCCGCCGATGATAAGGAGTGCATCATATGCAGCCTGAAGACGACAAACCGGTAGAACCACCTACCCCGCAGTCAGAAGTGACCATGTACAAGCCGGATAAACCGCTCCGTGACATGACCCGTGCAGAAGTGGATGCGTTGGCAGACCGCATCTTTCGGCGTTTCGTGGAAAAGAATCCGTCGAGTGCACCGGGAGCAAACGATCCACCAAAAAATCCATAATCGTCGCTACGGGCGATTAAGCACTATCCGTAGTAGTGGTTTGTGTGCTGAGGAGATATTTCAGTTTCGTGGTGTTGATTTCTTTGATGAATTCGGTCACGACCGCTTCGCTGTCACCACCAAATGGAACCATGAATACCCTGCCGCCCGTGGATTCGATTTGGAGGACAGTTTTACTGAGTACAAAAGCGAATGCAATCAAGATGAGGCTAACGATGATTATCACGATGGCGAGGTCATTGCCAAAGATGCCGAAAATTATTGCAATAATCAACAATACCAATCCAGCGCGCAGTATGGTTTGATCGGAGCGGCTCCCGACCGCACAAGACGCCACAGCGTCGAGTGTCATTGAGGCATAGCTAGCTCTACTGTTGTCGATGTGATGAACATGTAACTGATGTGTGGTGAGTACTACCGTGCCGCCGTTTAATGATGAGACACGCGATTCATTTGTCAACATACTAACCCTTCTTTGTGTGCATACTAGGTGATCATGTTGATTGTACTCATCAAGGCCGTGTCGTGTGGTGTTTTTGCCGAATATGCGTCATGAATGGTGAATAGATAGCGTGATGTTTTTTACGAACATTCGCTACCGCCACAGATGATTCATGAACCATCCATGGCGGTAGCGGTGGAATACTCCCTACCAGCGGAAGCTGTTGGAGAAGTGTGTCGCAATGCTGACTATTAAATCACCGATCTGACCACCTTCTCCAAATCCGAATACTTGTACATACAATACTTTGTTTTCGCAACGCATCACAAATGTGCTCCCTAGAATATCATTGATGTTATATCCAACGGAATAGCGTGCTGAACAACCTGAATATGATAAGTACTGGATGCCATCGTTTTGGTACCAAAATGAGCTAATAGCATCGGTGTCATAGTAATAATCAATGGCGGATGGGTTGTCGGTAAATTCGACAATATCATAGTACATGCCAATATAATCTTGGTTGGGTGCGTACATGGTCCCAATAACATTTAGATACTGCACCAAGTTGTCACGCAGACCGGTCTCGATGACCGCCGTGCCATTGTTTAGCCCTTGGGCAAATGGAGCGTGAATACCCCAGGTCTGCGTGCTGAATGTAATGTTGTAGTACCCCATATTCTCCAGCATGTACGAGGCAAACATGCGCTGTGGCAATGGCACAAACGCTGATCCCGGCCCGGTCACGGCTGGCTGTGGTGCTGCCACAGCGGCTGCTGGTGCGGCGACTACCACGGGTGGTGCGTTGACTTCGTTGCCGAGCAGCCCCAACAGGACGTTGTAGGGGGCCGCATTCTCGGGGTGGAGCTCAATGCGGGCGCGTTCGAACCACTGCACCTGGTACTGGCGGCCGTCACTGAGGGTCTCGCTGACGAGCCCCGAGATGGGCAGCCCAAACAAGGCCAGGCTCTCGGCTTCGCTGATGGCAGCGTTATTGTCGAGCTGAATGCCGTTTTTGCGCCAGGCAGTCAAGATATCGCCACAGACGGCATGCCCGGTCTCGGCAAAGACGCGACATCCACCGGTATCATTGCTTTTGGGGAAGGTGAACCAGTCACGCCCCTGCTGTGTGAGACGATCGACGCCTAGCCGGCCAAGGAGTACATCATATGGGCGGGCGTTCTCGGGGTGGAGTTCGAGCCGATTGCGCTCAAAGCGCTGTGCCGTGATGGTCTTGCCGTCGACGCTGATCTGTTCGGGGTTGCCAATGGGGAATCCAAATACGGCCAGCCCGCCATTTTGCTGCCAGAACTCGCGAATACGCCCATCAATGCAGTAGCTGGTCTCGGTGAAACACTGCTGATCTGCAGCCTGTGCCGCTGGCACAAAAAACCAGAGCGCACTGAATTGCAACATGATGACTACTGTCAAAATCAAACGTTTCATGTGTTGTTTTTCTCCTCAATAACAAATGTACGCAACACTGCGTCTGTTGATTTAACCATGACAATCAATCCACATATGTGGTTTTTTGTAATTTTTACCTAAAATTGGATTGACAGTATGATAGTGGTGCACCGAAATACGATTCAAGAGGATACGATGCGCAATGTGTATGTGGCACAGGATGTGAGTGCCGTGCAGACGAGCGTTGCTAGGCCTGAGATGTTTGTGGTCGGTCTGATTACCGCTACCGATACTGCACGTATCGCACAGCTGATGCTGGATGCGTATCGCGGCACGGTCGATGATGCCGGTGAGACGCTCGCCGACGCGCTCCACGAGGTGCACGGGTTTTGGGCGGGCACCGCCGGCGTGTCCCCCTGGGCAGAGATGTGTATGGGGGTGAGGGTGGGTGACGAAGTGGTTGCAGCCTGTCTGGTGGGGGAGTGGCAATCTCGGCAGGTGCCGCTGATGGCCTATGTGCTGACGCACCCAGCGTGGCAACGGCGTGGGTTGGCGCTGACGTTGATCCAGCGAGTCTGTGTGCAACTCCAGCACCGTGGGCAGTGGCCGGTGTACGCGGTGGTCACGGCTGGGAATCTGCCCAGCGAGCACCTGATGATGCGGGCTGGTTTTGAGCGTTTCGAGCAAAATCAGGCATGATAACGGGCAAATCGACCTACCCAATACCGATATCGTAGAGAGGTGCACAATGTCGTCACCAACCGAAGGAGTCATTGCCGATTGTCTGCCGTATATTACGGCGCTGGCTGCGCCGGGGCGTTCTGCGATTTCGCTGGGAGGGTCTCGCGGCAAGGGTGTGGCAGACGAGCGCTCGGATCTGGATTTTCGCCTGTTTTGTGATGCGGCGGTCGGCGGTGATCAGCGCTATCAGACGCCGCAGTGGCACGAGTTTGTGACGCGGGTCGACTATTGGCGCACCCAAGGCATCAACATCGACTATTGTTGGATCCGCACCGTGGCCGAGATTGACGAACAGCTCGAGGGTTTGCTGACAGGGCAGGGCCATGCCATCGAGATGGTGTGGACGCTGTGGGGCTACCACGTGCTCACCGATATCGCCAATCAGCAGGTGCTCCATGACCCTGCGGGCATCATTGCGGCCTGGCAGGCGCGGCTGACCCCCTACCCGGCCTCCCTCAAACAGGCCATCATCGCCAAACACGGTGAATCACTGCGATATTGGTAATCGGATTATCATTACCGGCATAACGTGATGCGCGGGGACGTAGTGTTTTTGGCGGGAATGGGGGCACGCCTTGTGCACGACATACTCCAAGTGTTGTTTGCCCTGAATGAGTGCTACTACGTGGGCGACGGCAATAATCTGCGCTATGTGGCCACGTTTGCCATCAAACCACCTGCGGTCGAAGAGCACATTACTGTGGCCCTGCAGATACTCCATGACCCCGAGCACCAGTATCGACTCTTCCAGGAATTGATTGCTGATGAGCTCGGGGTGTGTGGTGGTATGAGTCATTATGGTAGAGGAAAGTCAGTTAAGTCCGAGTTAGACTTTTGTATGGATGTGGACTGACACAACTTTCTGTGTTGAGGTAGCTTGGGATGTTATTGTCACACAAATGGTGGCTGTAGATGTGATATTCGTACGGTCATGGGGTAATAATCTGTGTTAGAGCACTAGTTTTGGGAGATATTGTTGCCGTAGCAGTCGATATGGTCCGTATGTTGTTGAATGTACGTGCAGTAGCTGTTTGCGTTTTGCCGGCAACAAATGTCTGAGTTACTGCAACTATGGCTGTGCGTGTCTGTACTTTGGCAGTGGATTTTTGCGAAGTTGCGACAGATTTCGCTGTAGCAGTCTGTGCTTTAGCCGTGAGTGTTGGTGCTGCGGTTTGAATGTTGTGAAATATGTTGGCTGTAGCGGTCTGTTTTTTGCCAGCAACAAATGTCTGAATTTGTGCAGCTATGGCGGTGTTTGTTTGTCCAGTATTTGCTCTGGTAGTGAATTTCCAATAATCACCAATGGCCATCGTACTCCCGTTGGTATTTATTGCTCTGACTTGCCAGAAGTACGTGGTGCCATACTGCAAATCATTCAGAGATACCTGTGTGTTTGTGCCCGTACTGATCCAATTAGTACAGGTTGTGCTGGTATTGATGCAGTATTCGTAAGTTGATGCATTGATGCTGGGTTTCCAAGACAGCTGTAAAGAGGTGAGTTGGCGTACTGCATTTTGAACAGGGAGTGACCTATTAAATAGTTGAGGGGTATCTGCTACAGTAAACTTCCAAAATGCATCGGTATCATCGAAATCATCATGATAATCGTTATCTGCATATACTACACCTTCTGTGTTTCTGGCACGTACTTGCCAATAGTATGTTTTATTACGTTTGAGAGGACTTGATTTTGAATCAACAATGGTCACTGCTGAATTTGAGCCGATTTTTTCCCATTTACATCCTTGTTGAGGTAATTCTTTGATGCAATACTCATACGTGGCTTCTGATGAGCTTGTACTCCATTGCAGTTGGATTGATTCGGGGAAAAGCGTTGTGGCATCTGATGGCATGGATTTGGTGAAATAGTCAGGAAGTTTGCCAACAAGTTTATGCGAAATCCATTCGTTACAGTTTGGATTATTGGGAGTACTGCAAGTAATAAGCTGTAAGAAATCAGGATATGATTGTAAGGGTTTGGATGGGTCATAGTAGTAGTCTGCGTTGTATAAAAACACTGGTAAATTTGAAGAATTCAATCTAGAAATTAAAGAAAAATTTAACGTAATATGATCTGTATAGTTAAAAAGTTTTTTGTGAGTGAACTGACCATTGGCGAATATACTTTGATATACCCCCTGACCAGTAATTCTGATGAAATTTAATTTGTCGTTTGAATCCAATAATAATTCATTTCCATCTACGATGTATTGTCTTTCGTTACAAGAAAGATCAGAACATGCATATATTTTATTGTCAAAAAGAATATATGGGATGTCTGTACTACTTATTTGAACTTTTGGATCAGTCCAATCTGAATTACCAAGAACGATTTTTGTGATGTTGGTACACGATTGATCATCACATACTGAAAGGATTGCATCCGAGTATGTGCAGCCCCAGTAGGAATTGCAAACAATATTCGCATCATGACTGATGAGTGGTATTCCTGTTGAAGAGACCGCAACCGTAGAATTCCAAGTATCTTTTGGTTCTAATTGTTTTCTTGTTTTTACATTGCATTGGCTATCCATACAGATGATAAGATTTAACGATCCCCGAGTGCCTCGGTATGTGATAACAGGACGATTGTCATTGGTGAGTGCCAACGATGGATTATAATCAGCACCTTTACCTATTACTTTGTATACCGGTTTTTTGCATTGTAGACTATCACAATAAATTAAATTTATAGTGTTATCTTTTGGGTCAATATAGAGAACTATTGGTATATCATTACTCGTTATTTGTATTTTAATTGGTGAAAATCCAAGTTCAAACCAGCCTGAAACAACTCTTAGTACCTGGGAAGTGTGATTTGTGCAGAGTATGTCTACGCAAGTGATGAGATTTATTCGTGATGTGAAGTCCGAATAGATAATTACAGGTATGTTTGTACTCGTGAATTGCATATCTATCGATCGAAATTCCCTTGACAGCCTTGGAGTATGTTGTGGCTGTGGTATGGAATTGTGTGCATGTATTGGTGGTACAGAGATGATTAAACATGGTAAGAAACAAATACACGATATAAAAGTTAGTAATTTGTTCATAGTACCTACATTCGTATTGAGTAAGATACATAACTTGTATTTGATAATTAAATATAGCTATTTCATAAAAAATGTGTTTGTTATTTTTTACAAAAAATTACCTTTTGTACCGTCAGTGATTTGTTGATTTTTACATCAATGCAATTGCTATACGCATAACGATGTATTGAGTATGGCTATTATTTGAATGATGCATAGCAAGCGATAGAGTAATGTTTCAAAAATAAACACACAGTGTAGTATAAAGTCTATGTAGTAGGTGTATGAGATTTGTGTTGTAGAGTACGAGTGCGGAATCAAGGGGGGGTAGGGGGCTTTGGCAGGTACAAGGGTTGCCATCAAACCACCTGTTTGCGAAGAGTACATCACCGTGGCCTGGCAGATGATCCATGCCCCCGAGCACCAGTATCGACTCTTCCAGGAATTGATTGCTGATGAGCTCGGGGTGTGGTTAAGGTGTACCGTCAGGTGCTATTGAACGTTGCGAATCTCAGCACTATCCAATCTGCTGGTGTAATTTTGGTGCTAACCACCGCATGATGAATGATCGATAGTCAGGCCATGCTGGGATATTTGCTAGCCACATTGATGTGCCTGCGATGAAACGATAATTTTCCCCGTATTCGACCAAATTAGGGATGAATAAGACAAGAACGATGATGCTGGCGTGCCCTACCATATACCAGTCGATATGATGGCGGTTTCGGAGTGCACCGACGATCATGCTCGCGACAGCGAGCATCAACGTGATTTGTACGACAATCAGTGCAAACATAATCAGGCGATACACATCTTCCCACAAGCCGTTACCAATAATGATATCTGGTGGACCCGTTTTGTAGGGCACCATGACGATGTTGAGTATGAGTTTGCCTGCGCGTTCTATACTCTCGACGGGATGGGTTAATTGGAATTCGATGCCACTTTTGAGTAATTGTTGACTATTATACTGGTGGGCTTCCGTGTTGATGTTTGTCCAATAACCGGGGGCTAGAGGCGGTGATTCAGGGAGTAAGTGAGGCGGTTCAGGGCATTCCCATGCGTTACAAAAATTAAATCCTGCGTGATTGCTCCATGTCATTTGACCAAGATTGATAATGTGATGGCCATGCCAGAATACGCTGATGAGGAGTGGTAAACACAGATATATGACCCCTCGTATACGATGAATATTCCAACTACGTAGAGCCAACCAAGGGCCAACAACTGCCAAAATGAGCATGCCATAGGGGCGCATGGAGTCCATTATTACGAGGAGGAGTCCCACGGCAATCCAATGCCACTGATTGATTCCTCGACGATAGGCAAGATGCACTGCAAACAAGAGAAATGCACCCAAGAAAAAGTCGTAGACAAAGTATTCGTCAAGAGATTTGATTTCGGTAAACGCATATACCCATGCGAATAATAATCCACCGCGTACCCATCGTTCTTTTTGTGAGGTGATGCCACGAAATACTGCCAAGATCATTGCAGAGAGCAAAATAATTCTCGGGATTAGCCACATGTACAGTATGCGAGCAACGGTGTCGTGCTGAATCGCAAATTCGGTGACTAACAACAAAGGGGGGAGTGCGACACGTGATGTGCGTAAGAATTCCCAGACACCGTTCCAGTCTCCAAGGTATTGAAAAGGCAGAAAGTTCATCCACGCACGTACTGGCCAGTACCCACTACTCTTTATGGATAAGACTGCACAGCCAATGATACAGAGGAGTAACCAAGTATCGTACACATAATCTTTACCTGCAATCGTGCGTACTCCAAACAACACCCCTAAACAAACAATCCAAATCCAATAAGGCTCCCATACCAGTGGTAGCGATGCATATTTGATGGATGGATTTATGGCGATATTACTAGATAAGTTTATATGCCACCACATCATCACAGTGCGAAAGATTACGAAACACACCAGCACAATGAAATAGATTCGCCAGGGCTCTTTCCATTCAGGTAAGCTCCAGCGCAAGAGTAGTATTGATAATATCATCAGAGTCCATGCCAATAGTATTTCGAAACTGCCAGGTGGGCTGATTAACCACCAGCACATCCAAATACCGACATGAATGATGTTTATCGACCAAGGCGCAGATGCAAATGTCATATGAGACAAGAGACTGACAAGACCAAATAGTACGCCACATACGAAAAGAATCTGCAGCCAGATGATGATGTAATCACTGTTTGTCCAGATTGTAGCTGTACGAGATGCCGCAAACACGGGTACACCAAGCAGCCGCTGATCTGGTGAAAGTTGAGGAGTCTGTGTCACAAATGATACGACTGATTGCTGGTTTTCGAGCAAGTAATATGTACGAAAATGCGCATCCACAGCAAATGTCGTTTGGCCTACCACGAGTGACGGTACAGCAAGGGGATTCTGCATGCGAAGTTGGACGATTTGTGCATATGAGTGAGCAGGGAACCAAGTGTAATCGGTCCATTGTTGCGGAAACAGCAACGTAGCACTGGGAAGTGACCAACGGAAGTTATCTTGTGCTGATGTTTCGACTTCGCCAAATTCATGAAAATAGCGGTTTTTTTGGATATCAATGACTAGTGTTTGATTTCGTATGACATACGTTGTAACAAATAGTGAACATGCAACAAGCAAGGAAAAGACTGCAATGAATTTGATAGATCCATGAGACCATGGTGACCACATCTTTTCCTCCCATTCATCCACTAGGAACAACTACTGCGTCTCATTCTAGCATGTTTGCGATTTGAAAGAGTGTACATACACAAACATGTAAATTTGTGGGACCGAAATAATTGATGTGCAGGGTTTATCGGAGGAGATCTGTTGGGATCCTCCGATGTGTTGTCTATCTCTGTCATGTGATTTGACGGTTAGTGAAAACGTCATTTGTCGGGTATTTATACTTCACAGCACGCACCTTAAGCAGGCCATCATCGCCAAACACGGTGAATCACTGCGATATTGGCAATCGGATTATCATTACCGGCATAACGTGATGTGCGGGGATGTGGTGTCCGAGGTAGGTATGACTGTACAACCAGGAAGGGGTGATGCATGTACTACCACGCCCATGTGGTTGATAATGATACGATAGGAACATTTTATGAACTATCCACAAAAATTACTGTAACAGTAAATTTTTAATTTTGTCATAATTTCGTAAATGTGTTATAATATAATAGTTGTGAAATAAGATTGTAAAAGGAATAGAGAAGAATGACAGTACCACAATCACCATCGCCATGGCGTAAACACCTGAAGACTGTCTTTGCAGGGGTAGGAATTTTCGTAGTAGCCTGTTGTGTACTTGGACTGGTCGTGAGCCGCATGGGCAACCAGGATGCGGCCCAAATTCCGCCTGCGGCGACTGCAAGCCCTGCTACAGCAGGTGCGACCACGGATGAACCAACCACGGATAGTGGTGCGACTGCGCCTGAGCCAACGATTGAGCCAACGGTGGTGCCACCAACACCAGAACTCACTGTAACCCCTGAGCCGGTGGTGCTCGCAGAAGGCGCAAGTCGGCAAAATCCAGCACCACTGAACACGGAGTTCCGTGGCAAAACGTGGGCATTTGCGATTACCAATGTGATTCGTGGATCAGAAGCAAATGCGTTGATTGCCGAAGCCAACATGTTCAATGATGCTCCAGCTGAAGGCTTTGAATATGTGTTGGCAACGGTCAAAGTGACCAACATTGCCACCGAGGATAAAGCGGAAAATGTCATGTTGGCCACGTACATTCGTTTAACAGGGAGCCGCAATCAG
>VFQT010001954.1_pt1 | contig 22644 bp, 23 predicted proteins | sample 3512381 | NCBI WGS metagenome assembly VFQT01 (sample SAMN10412376, study PRJNA504923) | tailings metagenome | isolation source: Relicate 2 Philex TSF3 active mining site | place: Philippines: Tuba, Benguet | collected 2017-08-29
CAAGTGCTCGTTCAACAACACCATCGTCAGCATCACCGACACCGAGGGCAACGTCCTGTCGTGGGCGTCGGGTGGCGGAGTCGGATTCAAGGGCTCGCGCAAGAGCACCCCGTTCGCCGCGCAGTTGGCCGCCGAGAAGGCCGCCAAGGTGGCCTTCGAACAGGGCATGCGTCGCGTCGAGGTTCACGCCAAGGGTCCCGGTTCCGGCCGTGACACCGCCATTCGTTCGCTGCAGAACACCGGTATCGAAGTGACCGGCATCAAGGACGTCACCCCCGTGCCCCACAACGGTTGCAAGTTGCCCAAGCGGAAGAGGAACTAAGAGATGGCCCGCTACACCGGTCCCAAGGTGCGTCTGTCGCGCCGTCTGAACACCAACCTGTTCGAGAACGAGAAGGGTCGCAAGGCTCTCGAGCGTCGTCCCTTCCCCCCGGGCCAGCACGGTCGCACGCGTCGTCGGTCCGCCGGCAGCGAGTACCTCGCCCAGCTCCAGGAGAAGCAGAAGGCCAAGTACATCTACGGAGTCCTCGAGCGTCAGTTCCGCAAGACCTACGAAGAGGCCAACCGCCTCGCCGGCCCGACCGGTGAGAACCTGTTGCGTCTGCTCGAACTGCGTCTCGACAACGTGGTGTACCGCGCCGGTTTCGCCAGCACGCGTCCGCAGGCCCGCCAGTTCGTGAGCCACGGTCTGATCCTGGTGAACGGCAAGCGCCTGAACATCCCGAGCGCCCGCGTGAAGAAGGGTGACGTCGTCAGCCTCTCCACCAAGGCCCGCGACATGATCGTCATCCAGCACAACGTGGACACCCTCGACCGCTCCATCGTGGGCTGGCTCGAAGGCGGCGACGGCGGCAAGCAGGTCACGGTTCGCACCGAGCCGGCTCGCGAGCACATCGACGTGCCCGTGCGCGAACAGCTCATCGTCGAGCTCTACTCGAAGTAATCCCTCACAGTCAGTCCCCAATCACCCGACGAACGGAAGAGACACATGCTCGTCATCCAGCGCCCCACAGTCGAAACCGAGAACGAGGAGTCGAACAATCGGCAGTCGTTCTCCGTCGGCCCGCTCGAGCCCGGCTTCGGCCACACCATCGGCAACTCGCTCCGTCGTGTTCTGCTGTCGTCCATCCCGGGCGCCGCGATCACCACGGTGAAGTTCGATGAGGCTCTGCACGAGTTCGACACCATCCCCGGTGTCACCGAGGATGTCACCGACATCATCTTGAACCTGAAGGACGTGGTGCTCACCTCGGCCGCCGACGAGCCCGTGACCATTCGCGTCGACGTTCGTGGCCCCGCGGTCATCACGGCCGGCGACATCCGTTGCCCCGCCGAGGTGGAGATCCTCAACAAGGACCTCGTCATCGCCACCGTGAACGACAAGGGCCGTCTGGCCGTCGACCTCACCGTCGAGCAGGGTCGTGGCTACCTCAGCAGCGACCGTGGTTCGGGCAACGGCACCATCGGGGTCATCCCGATCGACGCCATCTTCTCCCCGGTTCGCCGCGTCATGTTCGACGTGCAGCCCACCCGCGTGGAGCAGAGCACCAACTACGACAAGCTCGTGATCGACATCGAGACCGACGGCACCATCTCGCCGCGCGAGGCCCTGGCCTCGGCGGGTGCCACCCTGCGGTCGCTGGTCGACCTGGTGGCCAATCTGTCCGACGAGCCCAAGGGTCTCGAGTTGGGCGAGGTCATCCAGGCCGGTGCCACCAGCCCCGATCTCGACATCGCCATCGAGGATCTCGACCTCTCCGAGCGTCCCCGCAACTGCCTGAAGCGCGCCCAGGTCAACACCATCGGCGAGTTGCTCAGCAAGACCGAGGACGACCTCCTCAACATCACCAACTTCGGCCAGAAGAGCCTCGACGAGGTCAAGCAGAAGCTCGATGAGCGCGGCTTGTCCCTGCGCGGCTGACATTCACGAATCACAGACGAAAGAACAGCACCATGCCCGCAACACCTCGCCGCGCCCGCAAGTTCGGTGGCAGCTCCGCCCACCAGAAGTTGATGATGGCCAACCTGGCCGCCTCGCTCATCGCCGCCGAGGCCATCGAGACCACCGAGGCCAAGGCCAAGGCTCTGCGACCGATCGCCGAGAAGCTCATCACCAAGGCCAAGAAGGCCCAGGACGGTGACGCCACCAGCATCCACCGCATCCGTCAGATCCAGGGTTACCTGGGTGACAAGGAGATGACCCACAAGCTGGTGTCCGAGGTCGCTCCCCGCTACCTCGAGCGCAACGGTGGCTACCTGCGCATCCTCAAGTTGGGTCCGCGTCAGGGTGACAACGCGCCCATGGCGCGCATCGAACTCGTCTGATCGGCAGCCGACGACTCGTTCGTCGCCCGTGACCGTCGAGGACAACCGAATGAACGTGAACGAGCCCGCCACCCGGCGGGCTCGTTTGTCGGTGGCGTACGACGGCTCGCTGTTCCACGGTTTCGCCGTCAACGACGGCGTGCGAACCGTGGCCGGTGATCTGACCGCGGCACTCTCGCTGATCGCCCGACGCCCGATCGAGCTCACCGGGGCGGGTCGCACCGATGCCGGGGTGCACGCGTGGGATCAGGTGGTCAGTTGCGACCTCCCGGTCGACGTCGACATCGAGGCCCTGCCCAAACGACTGACCAAGATGTGCGCTCCCGGCATCGTGGTGCGCGACGCGTCCTGGTCGATCGATCCCGAGTTCGACGCCCGTTTCTCGGCCCTGTGGCGTCGGTACCGCTACACCATCCTGAACGATCCCACCCCGGACCCCTTCCTCGCACCCACGTCGTGGCACGTGGCGACCCCGCTGAACCTCGATCTCATGCGGCTGGGGTGCGATCCGCTGATGGGGGAGCACGACTTCTCGGCGTTCTGTCGCAAACCCAAGCTGAGCCGGGACCAGATCGAGCGGGGGGACCCCGGCCCGAGCCTGGTGCGCCGGGTGACGCTGGCCAAATGGTCCGAGGAGACGAGCGACCACGGGGCGCGGGTCCTGCGGTTCGAGATCCGGGCCAACGCTTTCTGCCATCAGATGGTGCGGTCGATCGTGGGAACGCTGGTGGACGTGGGGCTCGGCCGTATCTCTCCGGGGGCCATCTCGGGGATCCTGCGTTCGGGGGAGAGGTCCGCGGCCGGCACCGTGGCACCCCCGCAGGGCCTGACCCTCTGGGAGGTCGGTTACCCCGACGCATCGGGCGCCGAATCACCGGCTCGATGAGGGTGATTACCCGTGGCGGCCGGTCGTTTTTCCCCCGTTTGCCCGTATCATTCTCCGGTCCCCATCGGACCGGTCGTCCGGGGAAACGTTCGTGAAAGAAGCACCAATGAGCACCTATTCGCCAAAGGCCAGTGAGATCACCCGCGAGTGGCACGTCCTCGACGCCGAGGGCATGATCCTCGGTCGTCTGTGCACCGAAGCCGCCCGTCTGCTGCGTGGCAAGCACAAGCCGACCTTCGCTCCTCACATCGACACCGGCGATCACGTGATCATCATCAACGTCGACAAGATCGTGCTCACCTCGGGCAAGGCCGACACCCGCATGGTGTACAACTACTCGGGATACCCCGGTGGTCTGAAGAGCGAGACCTTCGGCAACCTTCTCGCGCGTCGTCCCGACGAGGCCATCCGCGGCGCCGTTCGCGGCATGCTCCCCAAGGGACCGCTCGGTCGTCAGATGATCAAGAAGTTGAAGGTCTACACCGGGGCCGAGCATCCGCATGGTGCGCAGAACCCGACCGTCCGCAACATCGACCACGCCAAAGCCCGCTGAACGAGTTCAAGGAAGACATCGCAATGAGCAAGCCTCTCACCCAGACCACCGGCCGTCGCAAGGAGTCGGTGGCTCGCGTTCGCGTCCGCCCCGGCACCGGCAAGTTCACCGTCAACGGTAAGCCGTTGAACGTGTACTTCTGCACCGCGACCCAGCAGAACTCGGCGATCGAAGCGTTGCGCGTCACCAACACCCTCGAGCAGTACGACGTCGATGCCACCATTCACGGTGGCGGTGTCACCGGCCAGTCCGGTGCGATGCGTATGGGTCTGGCTCGTTCGCTCGTCGAGATCGATCCCGAGTCGCGTCCGGCGCTGAAGAAGGCCGGCCTGCTCACCCGCGATTCGCGTCGCAAGGAGAGCAAGAAGTACGGCCTCAAGAAGGCCCGTAAGGCGCCGCAGTACACGAAGCGCTGATCGACGGGTCAGATGTCGGGCGTCAACCGGTCGCCCCATCCCGCCTTCGGCACCGATGGTGTCCGGGGCCGAGCGATCGTCGAGATTTCCCCCGAATTCGTCATGGCTCTGGGCCGTGCCGTGGCTCGGGTCCTGCGTCCCGCGCGCATCGTCCTCGGCCGTGATCCACGCCTGTCGGGCCCCATCTTGGAGGCGGCCTTCTCCGCGGGTGCCTCGGCCGAAGGCGTCAGGGTCGAGGAGTTCGGAGTTCTTCCCACCCCGGCTCTGGCCATGATCTCGGCTCGGGAGAACGTGCCCGCGGTCGTGATCACGGCGTCGCACAACGCCCACACCGACAATGGCGTGAAGGTCTTCGCCGCCGGTGGCCGCAAGTTGCTCGACGATCAGGAACGAGCCATCGAAGCCGAGACCTGGCGCATCCTCGACGAGGGCACGGGGCCGGTGGAACGGGAACCGCGGGTGGGTGTCGTGATGCGCCGTAGCGACGGTGTCTCGCTGTACGTCGATCATCTCGTCGACATCTTCGGCGAGGGCACCTTGGCGGGCTTGCGCGTGGTGATCGACACCGCGAACGGCGCGATGAGCAAGGTGGCGCCGCTGCTCCTCCAGCGATTGGGGGCCGACCTGATCGTGATGAACGACGCACCGGACGGCACGAACATCAATCACGAGTGCGGAGCCACCTCGCCTCGCGGACTGTGCGATTTCATCAGCGGCACCGGAACGGGGATCTCCGTCGACATGGGTTTCGCGTTCGACGGTGACGGCGACCGATTGATCGCGGTCGACGAGAACGGTCGCGTGGTCGACGGCGACCGGTTGATCGCCTTGTCGGCGATCGATCGTCGTCGGTCGGGAACCCTGGCCGGCGACACCGTGGTCGTCACCGTGATGTCGAACCTCGGGTTCCATCGCGCGATGAGCGACGCCGGTATCTCGGTGGTGACCACCGGTGTCGGTGACCGTCTGGTGCTCGACGCCATGGAGAACGGTGGTTTCGTCCTGGGCGGCGAACAGAGCGGCCACATCATCCATCGCGACCACGCCACCACCGGTGACGGGCTGTTGTCCGCGGTGGTGTTGGCCCGGATGATGCGCCGCGAGGGCGGACGGTTCTCCCGCGTGGCCGCCGACGTGATGCACTCCTTCCCGCAGGTCTTGCGCAACGTGCGGGTGGAGCGTCGTCCCGACGACGTGGCGGCGCTCATGGCCACCGAGATCGCCGCCGAGGAGGCCGTTCTCGGGGACGCGGGTCGGGTGCTCGTGCGCTCGTCGGGCACCGAGCCGGTGGTGCGGGTGATGGTGGAAGCCGGCACCGCCGAGATGGCCGCCGCGGTGGCCGATCGACTGGTGGCGGTGGCCACCGAGAAGTGCCGCTGACCACCGGTTTCGCGTGGCCCCTCGCCGTTCGACCACCTCGGTAACCTGATCGTCATGTGCGGCATCATCGCTCTCAGCGCCCGTGCGTGCACCCGGCCGGCCCCCCGGGGGGTCGACATCCTCGAACTTCTCGACTCCGCCGTGGCCCTCGGCTCCGACGTGGTGGGGGCCGCCGCCCACGTGGCGGCGGCGAACGAACTGCTCCAGGGCCTCCCCGGGGTGACGACCCTGGTCGGCAACCTCGAACTGCTGGCGGGAATCGAGTCGCGTCTGGCGCGGCTGGACGAGACGATCGCGGCGGTCGACGCCGCCCTCGAGACCTCGTCGCTCGACCCCGAACGTCTGGAATCCGCGGCGGCGGAGTTGATCGCCGCCCGCGACGCCGTGTGGTCGGTCGGTCGGGATCGTCTGCGCACCGCCCGCGCGGTGGCCGATCTGGCCGGTCGTGATGCCGGTCCGTCGGCACTGGCGGGTTACCTCATGATCCAGCAGGCCTTCGCCGCCATCGACCGCATGGAAGTTCGCGGTCGCGACTCGGCCGGCATCCACGTGTTCGTGTGGGGTCACGGTCTGGATGAATCGGACGTTCGCTCGGCCCTCGACGAGCGCTCGGTCGATCCCTTGTTCCAGAGCGGCTCGGTGCGTTGGATCGACGGTGTCCTCTCCTTCGTGTACAAGGCCGCCGCCGAGATCGGTGAGCTGGGCGACAACACGCGGGTGATGCGTGCCGCCGTCCAATCCGACGCGTTGTTGCGGCGGGCGTTGTCGAACCCCGGTGCCCGCACCTCGTTGGTCGGACACACGCGTTGGGCGAGCGTCGGCATCATCAGCGAGCCGAACGCGCACCCGGTGAACAGCGAACGTTCCCTGGCCGACCTCCAGCGTCCTTACGTGATCGCCGCGTTGAACGGCGACGTCGACAACCATGCCGACCTGCGCATCGCCCACGGGCTCACCTTCCCGGGGCCGATCACCACCGACGCCAAGGTGATTCCGGCGCTCGTCACCAAGCATCGCCAGGATTGCGCGGACACGGTCGAGGCGTTCCGCCGCACCGTCTCCTCGTTCGAGGGTTCGGTGGCCATCGCCGCGGTCGCCACCGACGATCCCGAGCGCTTGATGCTGGCGCTCCACGGCAGTGGACAGGGCCTCTTCGTGGGGCTGGCCGAGGATCTGTTCATCGTGGCCAGCGAACCCTACGGAGTGGTGGAGGAGACGAACCGTTACTTCCGGCTCGACGGTGAGGGCCCCGGTGCGGGCCAGATCGTGGTGCTCGACGGTCGTCTCTCGGGCGAACTCGCGGGGGTCACTCGGATCGGCTACGACGGCTCGTCGATACCGGTCGACGCCGACTCGATCGTCACCGCCGAGGTGACCACGCGCGACATCGATCGCGGGGACTCGCCGCACTTCCTGCTCAAGGAGATCACCGAGGCCCCGGAGAGTTTCCGCAAGACCTTGCGCGGCAAGATCGTCGAGATCGACGGTCGACTGTCGGCCAACATCGGGTCGCGTTCGTTGCCCGACGACGTTCGTCGTCGACTGGCCGACGGTTCGATCGACAAGGTGCGGGTCATCGGACAGGGGACCGCGGCCATCGCCGGTCGCAGTTGTGCCTCGGTGCTCGACGAATTGTGCGACGGTCGCATCGACGTCGATCCGATCACCGCCACCGAGTTGAGCGGATTCAATCTGCGCCTCGACATGTCGGACACCCTCATCGTGGCCGTGAGTCAGAGCGGTACCACCACCGACACCAACCGGACGGTTGATCTCGCGCGCGGCCGTGGTGCGGCGGTGATCGCCATCGTCAACCGCCGGGGCAGCGATCTGTGCGACAAGTCCGACGGTGTCCTGTTCACGAGCGACGGTCGCGACGTCGAGATGAGCGTGGCCTCCACCAAGGCCTTCTACGCCCAGGTCGCCGCGGGTGTGTTGTTGGCGTGCGCCATCAGCGAAGCCGCCGGCGTGGGAACCGCTCAGCGGCGCCACGATCTGTTGACCGCCCTGCGCACGGCACCCGAGGCGATGCGCGCGGTCATCGCACGACGCTCGGCCATCGCCGACGTCGCGCGGAGGTACGCCCCGTCCAAGCGCTACTGGGCCGTGGTGGGCAACGGACCCAACGCCATCGCCGCCAACGAGGTGCGCATCAAGTTGAGCGAGCTCTGTTACAAGAGCATCTCGTGCGACGTGACCGAGGACAAGAAGCACATCGACCTCTCGTGCGAACCGTTGATCCTGGTGTGCGCTTCGGGTCTGGTCGGTAGCACCGCCGACGACGTGGCCAAGGAGATCGCGATCTACCGGGCCCACAAGGCCACGCCCATCGTGGTGGCCAACGAATCGGAGACCCGATTCGACGCCGCGCACGCCGTGATCCCGGTCCCCGACATCGATCCCAGCCTGGCGTTCGTGCTCAGCGCGATGGTCGGCCACTTGTTCGGATACGAGGCCGCGCTCGCCATCGACGAGTTGGCGCGACCGTTGCGCGAGGCCCGCGAGATCGTCGAGCACGCCGTGGTGTCCCGAGCCGACGCCGATCAGGTCGTGAACACGGTTCGCTCGGGTGTGCGCCCCATGGCGGAGCGGTTCCAGGAGGTGTTGCGGTCGGGGGCCTACGACGGGCACCTCGAAGCCAGCACGGCCGTGCGCGTGGCGACGATGTTGCGGGTCATCCTCGATCCCGCTCCGGTCGAGGCGCATCAGAACGAGACCGGCAAGGTGGGTTCGCCGTCGGCGTTGATCGACGATCTCACGATGGCCCTCACGCGGGCCATCGAGGAACTCACCCGACCCGTCGACGCCATCAAGCACCAGGCCAAGACGGTCACGGTCGGCATCAGTCGCAGCGACGAGGGCATCATGGACCGGATCCTCGTGCGCGAGGTTCTGGACACCGGAGCCGGGCGCGACGTGTTGTCCTACCGCACGCTGAAGGTGCTGGCCGATCTCGACCCGGCCGTGGAGTCGGTCGTCGGGTTCACGCGTTACGCGATCGAGGGCGATCCCACGACGACCAACGCGATCATCAGTGTGGTCGACCGCGGAGGTTTGTCGCGCGACGTGCCCAGCCGTGTGGACCGCAATCCGTCGCTCGTGGGCACCAAGCGGCGAGTGGCCAACGAGCGCGAGGTGCTGGTGGCGCGCGGACGGGGAGACGGACGAACCGTGATCTTCGTGCCCGAGGTGAAGTCGGGCCAGACCGTCGGCATCACGTTGGTCCACGTGCGGTTCCACGATCACCTGCCGGCGTCGGTGATGCGTGCCGTCCTGCAGGGCTACGACCGACGGTACGACCGCTTGGTCGACTGGGTCAGCGAGACCGAGGGCGAGATGCGCGACGATCTTCTCGCCGAGATCCCGGTGGCCGATCTGCTGATCCTCCCCATCAGCGACATGGCCGATCGTTGGCGTCGACCGACATGATCGTGGGCATCGGCGTGGATGCCGTCGATGTCGAACGATTCCGGGTGGCCTTGACCCGCACCCCGTCGACCCGCGAACGAATCTTCACCGCGTCGGAGCTGGCCTCGTTGGCCGGACGTTCCGATCCGGTTCCGTCCCTGGCCGTCCGCTTCGCCGCGCGAGAGGCCGTGATGAAGGCCATGGGGGTGGGGCTCGGGGCCTTCGCGTTCCACGACGTGTGGGTGGACGTCGAGGAATCGGGGCGACCGCTCCTGCGCGTGACGTCGACCGCGCTCGAACTGGCGCGCGCTCGGGGGATCACCAACTGGCATCTGTCCCTCACCCACACGGACGACACGGCCATCGCGTACGTCGTCGCAACCGACTGACGCGAAGCGTACGATTCAGCCATGCGTCCGGTGCTCACTCCGAAGCAGATGCGCGTGCTCGACGCCGAGGCCGTCACCGACGGCACGCCGCTCGACACCCTCATCTCGCGGGCCGGCGCGGCGGTGGCCCGCGCGGCCAAACGCATGATGGGCGGCTTGTACGGACGCACCGTGGTGCTGATCACCGGTAAGGGCAACAACGGCGCCGATGGTCGCGTGACGGGTCGGCTCCTGGCCGATCAAGGTGTGCGCGTGATCGTCATCGACGCCGATCGTCTGCCCGCGCGACTGCCTATGTGCGATCTCATCATCGACGCGGCCTACGGCACCGGATTCCGCGGTGACTGGCGTCCCCCGTCCACCAACGGCGTGCCGGTGCTCGCGGTCGACGTGCCCAGCGGGCTCGACGGACTGACGGGTCTGGCGGCGCCCGGAACCTGGCGCGCCGACCGCACGGTCACATTCGTGGCTCTCAAGCCGGGTCTGTTGCTCGGATCGGGACCGGCACTGAGTGGCGAGGTGGAATTGGCCGACGTGGGCATCGTCCTCGGTATGGGTAACGTCGACATCAACGAGGTGGAGGCGTCCGACGTCGGTTGCTGGCTGCCCCGACGCCCGTTCGACGCCCACAAGTGGAAGTCGGCCGTCTTCTCACTGGCGGGTAGTGCCGGCATGATGGGAGCGGCCAACCTGTGCGCCTCGGCGGCGATGCGGTCCGGCGCCGGGATCGTGCACGCCGCGTCACCGGGAATCGTGAGCGACCGCACCACACCCATCGAGGTGGTGCGCAAGTCCTTGCCGGCCTGGGGCTGGTCGCGTGACATCCTCGACGAGGTCGAGGGTGATCACGCCCGGTTCAAGGCCATGATCGTCGGTCCCGGTCTCGGTCGGGACGAGGGCACGATCGCCGAGACCCGCAAGGTCATCGCGGCGGCGAATCTTCCCATGGTCATCGACGGTGACGGTCTGTTCGCCGTGGCCTGGGGAGGCGACGGCGCCCGTGACATCGTGCGCTCGCGAGGATCGGGCACGGTTCTGACGCCCCACGACGGCGAGTTCACCACGTTGCTCGGATACCCGCCCTCGCACGACCGCATCGCGAGTGCGCGACGATTGGCGACCGACACCAACTGCGTGTGTCTCCTGAAGGGAACGACGACGGTGGTGGCCGAGCCGTCCGGGCAGGTGCTGATCGTCTCCAACGGCGACCAGCGTCTCGCCACCGCCGGTACGGGTGACGTGCTGGCGGGAATCATCGGAGCCTTGCTCGCCCAGGGCGTGCACCCGTTCCGGGCCGCCGCCTGCGCCGCGTTCGTCCACGCCCGCGCGGCCTCGTTGTTCGAGACCGACGAGGGAATGGTGGCCTCCGATCTGCTGGATCTCATTCCCCGGGCGATCGCCGAAGTGCGGGCCTGACGTGAGCGGCCGTTCCTCGCGCATCGTCGTCGACCTCGACGCGATCCGTCACAACGTGAGGTGGCTCACCGGGATCGCGGCTCCGGCCCGGGTCATGGTGGTGGTGAAGGCGAACGGTTACGGCCATGGTGCGGTGCGCGTGGCCGAAGCGGCACTCGCGGCCGGAGCGCACGGCCTCTGCGTGGCGCTCGTCCAGGAGGGCGTGGAACTACGTCGGGCCGGTATCGAGGCACCGATCCTCGTGCTCTCCGAACAGCCTCGCGAACAGGTGGGCGAGATGGTGGCGCACGGCCTCATCGCCACGGCCTACACGGTGGCCTTCATCGACGCCCTGGCCGACGAGGCTCGACGACGCGACGTGGTGGGTCAGGAGGTGCACCTGAAGGTGGACACCGGGATGAACCGGGTCGGCGCGCGACCCGCGGCCGCCGTCGAGTTGGGTGGCCGCGTTCTCGCTCGCTCTCCGCAGTTGTCGCTGGGCGGCGTGTTCACGCACCTGGCCTGCGCCGACGACCCGAACCCCGCGGTCACCGACGATCAGATTCGTCGCTTCGATCTCGTCGTCGACGAACTGCGGCGGGCGGGCGTCGACCCCGGGTGGCTGCACGTCGCCAACTCGGCGGGTGCCATCGCGCATCCCGACGCGCGGCGCGACATGGTGCGCGCCGGAATCGCGGTGTACGGAATCGCTCCGGACCCGAACATGGACGAAGCCTGCGCCGGTCTCCGGCCGGCGCTCTCACTGATGTCGCGGGTCTCGTACGTCAAGCGGGTCGAAGCCGGTGAGGCGATCTCCTACGGTCATCGTCACCGGTTCGACCGTGCCACCAACGTGGCCACCGTTCCCATCGGCTACGCCGACGGGGTGCCACGACGACTCTCGGCGGTCGGGGGAGCGGTTCTGATCGGCGGAGTTCGTCGGCCGATCGTGGGGGTCGTCACCATGGATCAGCTGATGGTCGACATGGGCGAGGACCGGTGCGAGATCGGCGACGAGGTCGTCCTGATCGGCCGCCAAGGCGATCGGTCTGTGAATGCCAACGAATGGGGTGCGGCGTTGGGCACGATCGGTTACGAGATCGTGTGCGGATTGTCCGCGCGACTGGCGCGCGAGTATCTCGACGAGGCTCAGTAGCCGCAGAGCGCGAGCTGGTTGTCGCGCAACGCCTTGCGCATGTCGACCGGACCGAGATCGAGGAAGTCACCGACCCACTTGCCGGGCGTGGCCAGACCCTCGGGGTGCGGCCAGTCGGATCCGAGCAGAATGCGATCGGCACCATGAACGTCGCGCAGGCGCGAGATGTTGTCCTCGTAAAACGGTGCCACCCATACGTGCTCGCGGAACGACTCGTTGGGGTCGCGCTTGAACAGCTGCGGCGTCTTGCCGTAGGCCACGCGCAGACGACGGTGCAGTTCGGGCACCCACGCCGAGCCCAACTCGAGGGTGGCGACCTTCAGTTTCGGATGACGGTCGAACAAACCGTGACAGATCATCGCGGCCATCATGTCGAAGATGGGTCGCTCGGTGCCCACGGCCAACACCTCGGTGAGCGGAGACGACTTCATGCCCATGTACTTCGTGGGCTCGCCCCAGTCGCCGAGGTACTTGTTGTACCCGGCGTCACCGGCGTGAATGGCCACCACGATTCCCGCCTCGGCGAGCTTGGCCCAGATGCGATCGAAGCGCACGTCGGCCGGGGACGGCGGACGTCCGTAGGGGTTGCCCACCGGGCCGGCGCGCATGATCACCATCTTGGTGCCGATCTCCATGACGCGATCGAGTTCCTTCTCGGCCAGATCGGCGTCCATCAACGAGATCATCGGTCCGGTGAGGATGCGGCCGTCACGGTCGTATCCCCAGTCGTCCTGGAGCCACTTGTTGTACGCGGTGAAGACGGCCATGCCCGATTCGGGGTCCTCCTGCAACATCTCCTCGATGCCGAGCCCGAGGCTCGGGATGAGCCACGCCAATTGCACACCCTGGTCGTCGAGTCGTGCGACGCGCGCCTCGCGGTTCTGGTACTCGGGCTGGATGGGCTGCATGGTGATCATGTCGCGCAGTTCCATGCCGTCGTGGTTCTCGGCGCGGAAGTAGGTCTCCAGCGTTCCGGGCGCACCGACCGGGTCGTAGGTGGGGTTGGGGACCACGGTGAGTTGCTTGGCGTTGATCATCACCGAGGTGCGACCCTCGACGTCGATCCACTTCACGACGTTCTTGTACTTCTTGTCGAGATGACGGGTGAGGCAGTCCTTGGCCTCGTAGTAGTGCTGGTCGGCGTCGCACAGCGCGTAGTCGATGTCGGCATCGGCGGGACGAAGCGGGGATTCAAGAGCGGTCATGGTTCCTCCTCGGACGACTTGACACTACCGTCAATTCCGCTCTCCGTCCACCCCTGGTTCGGATACCGTCGGGGCATGTCGAAAGCCTTGGAGCGGTTGCGGGCGACGGTCGACCCGTCGCACACGGTGGTCATCACCAACGAGTTGCAGAAGGGGATCGTGGGGGACGAGGCCATCCTGGCCGCGTTGCCGGTGGCGGTCCGGGAGGCGGGAATCCTGCCCGTGGCCGGCCGGGTGTGCGCCGCGGCCCGGGCCCATGGTGTTCGGGTGCTCCACGCCGTGGTGGAAGAGCGTCACGACGGCGCCGGTCAGTCGCTGAACTGCCGCATCTTCGCCCTGGGGGCCAAGCGTCGCGCCGAGGTGGGCTTCGGTCCGATCGACGCCGGACGACCCGGTGCCGAGATCGTGGACGAGCTCGACGTGCAGCCCGTCGACATCAAGATGAGCCGGATCCACGGCATGACGGCCTTCACCGGAACCGAACTGGACGCGGTGGTGCGCAACCTCGGGGGACGCACCGTGGTGATCATGGGCGTCAGCGTGAATCTGGGGGTCCTCGGCACGGCGTTGAGCGCCTGCGATCTCGGCTACCAGGTCGTCATCGTGCGCGACGCGGTGTGCGGCATTCCCAAGGAGTACGCCGACTCCGTTCTGGAGAACTCGTTGTCGATGATCGCCACCATCGTCGACGCCGACGACTTGATCGCCGCGTGGGAGTCGGTCGACGTCAGTTGATGTCGGACATCTTGGTGCGCGGCGTCGCCTTGGCGAGCAGACCGCGAATCACGGCGTCCATCTCGTGCGGATCGAGCGGCGGATCGGTCACGTGCGGTCCACGGATCCAACCCTGGGCGATTCCGAGCAGGCTGCCGTTCGACTCGATGACCTGACCGGTGACGTCCGACGACTGCGAGGACGCCAACCACGTGATGACCGGGGCCACCCACTCGGGGCCGAAGCGCGCCAGCATCTCGGGCGGAAGACCCAGATCCTCGGTGAGCCGGGTGAGAGCGCCGGGAGCGACCGCGTTGCAGGTGACGCCGTACCGCGCCAACTCCTCGGCGGCGATGAGGGTGAAGGTGGCGATGCCGGCCTTGGCCGCTCCGTAGTTGCTCTGTCCCGGGTTGCCGTAGAGGCCCGACACCGAGGTGGTGTTGATGATGCGGCCGTCGTTCTTCAGGCCCTCCTTGGCGCGGTTACGCCAGTACTCGGCGACCACGCGGCTCGAGGCCCAGGTGCCCTTCAGGTGCACCTTGATGACCGAGTCCCACTCCTCCTCGGACATGGAGAAGAGCATGCGGTCGCGCAGGATGCCCGCGTTGTTCACGACGACGTCGATGCCGCCGTAGGTGTCGATGGCCAACTTCACCATGGCTTGGGCGTCGGCGTACGAGCTGGCGTCACCGAGGTGTGCCACGGCGTCGCCACCGGCGGCCTTGATCTCGTCGACCACGTCCTGGGCGGGGTTGGGGCCGCCACCGGCCGAACCGTCGCGGGCTCCACCGAAGTCGTTCACCACGACCTTGGCGCCCTCGGCGGCCAACAACAGCGCGTATTCGCGACCGATTCCCCGTCCGGCGCCGGTCACGGCGCAGATACGACCCTCGCACATCTTGTTCTTCGTCATGCACGAACCTTAGAGGTTTCGGTCGCTCAGGCCCGAACCGCCGTCCAAATGGTGAGGGCCGCCCGGTCGACCAACACCTCGCGGCGGGTACGACCGGAGTAGAGGCTCCCGTAGGACCACAGTCTCTCCAGCATGCTGATCATGGTGAGACCGAAGGTCTCGGGGTCCTCGACGGGACGACCCGTGGCCTCGGCGAGTCGGCGGGAGAAATCCCGACACACCCGCAGGTGGCCCTTCATGCCCGCCACGCGGATCTCGTCGTCGTTCTGTGCCGCCTCGGTCCAGGCGAAGGCGAATGCGCCGTGCACGTCGAGGAAGGCGAAGTAGTCGGCGACCCATTCGGTCAATCCCTTGCGGGTGCGACCGAGACGTCCGAGATCGTCGATCAGGGCCTCGGTGGCGCGCACGCTGTCGGCTCCGACGGCCACCAACACGTCGCGCTTGGTCGGGAAGTAGGTGTAAATGGAACCGCGGGAGATCTCGGCGACCCGGGCGATCTCGTCGATCGTGGTGCCGGCGTACCCGTTGGCGAGGAACACGCCACGGGCACTCTCGATGATGCGCTCGACCGTGCGTTGTGCCTTGGGCCCCAGATCGTCGCCCCGGCGGATGGGGACGTCCGTCGGGAATCCGGCGTCCAGAGACTTCGCACGCCGGCTCACGGGAGCGACCGTCCGTTCCAGTAGTCGCGTTGTTCGGCGATGCGACCGGCGTTCACGCGACCGAACGAGACACCGGCGATGCCGGCCGGGTGCATCACCCACTCCATGGCGAAGGAGTGTCCGTCGCACACGTGCGCGATCAGTTCGAAGCGCGAGTCCGGATACGCGGCGAACGAGGCCTCGGCGAAGCGACGCATGCGCACGACACCCGATGCGCCGTGCCCGGTGGTGGTGTCGAGGAACATGACGTCGTCGGTGAAGAACCGCATCAGGGCGTCGATGTCTCCGTCGCCCCAGGCTCGCAGATAGTCCCGGAAGAACGATTCGTCCACGCGTGTCATCGCGGCGCGTAGGTCTCGGCGAACCCCTGAACGAACTCCGCCGAAGCCGGATGCGACTCGGACGGACCGGCGACGGCCACGTGCGTCGTGCCGATGGCCGCGAGGCGTCCGAGAAGATCACGATGACGCTCGACGTCGCGACCCAGATCGTGGATGGATCGATCCGCGTAGGGAATCATGATGGACAGGGAGTCATAGCGCTCTCCGGCCAGATCGCGCAACACCTTCAGCCGTTCGGCCACCTGCTCGGGGGTGCTCAGAACGGGCGAGCGGACGGTCGGAGAGATGGGTGCGTCGCTCACGAGCGGCATCCAGCCTTGCCCCTGCGTCGCGATGCGACGCAGGGTGAGGGTGGAGTTCCCACCGATCCAGATGGGGATGGGTTGCTGCACGGGGCGGGGTCGTCCGATGATTCCGCGACAGTCGAAATGCTTGCCGGTGAAGTCGAACGGTTCCCCGGACCAATGCATCGGCATGACGGCCAGGGCCTCGTCGAAGATCTCGTTGCGTTCGTCGAAGTCGACCCCGACCGCGAAGTACTCGGCCTTCAGGTAACCGGTTCCGACACCGAGGACGAAGCGGCCGTTCGAGAGTTTGTCCACCGTCGCGGCGGCCTTGGCCGTGATCATCGGATTGCGATAGGGGAGCACCGAGATGTACGTGATCAGTTGGAGACGGCTGGTGACCGCTCCGACGTGGGCCAGGGCCACGAACGGGTCGAGACTCTGGTGTCCACCGGCCGCGAGCCACTTGGCCGACGGCGCGGGATGTTCGGTGAAGGCGAAGCCGTGCCAGCCGGCGGCCTCGGCGCGGCGGGCCAGGTCGCCGACGTCACCGGCATCGAGCATGTCGCCGTCGAGACCGTGGAAGTCGGGGTACTGGAAGACGAATTTCACGGTCACCTCCTCGGGTGCGGACGACGTGCGACGACGTCAGACCCTATCCAGTCGTCGTCGTGGCCTTCTCGTCCCGGATGTTCGTCACGTCCGCGCGACACCGTGGTCGGCCACCGATTCGGCCCTCGGTGGGGCGTCGGTAGGCTCCCCACGTGATCTCCCTCCACTGTCGCTCGCTGGCCGACACGCACGGCGTGGCCTCGGCGTTGGCGAACCTGGCGCGCACCGGAGACGTGCTGATCCTCTCGGGCGAGATGGGTGCCGGAAAGACCGCGTTCGCCCAGGGATTCGCCGCCGGCCTCGGGGTGGACGAGCCGGTCACCAGTCCCACGTTCACCTTGGTGCACACCTACGACACCGGACGCGTGAACCTCCATCACGCCGACCTCTATCGGTTGGATCGTCTGAGTGAGGTGGCCGATCTGGCGTTGGCGGAGCTGGTGGAGGGCGACGGGGTCCTGTTGGTCGAGTGGGGCGATCCGGCGGCGTCCATGTTGGGTGATCACCTCGAGATCCGTCTGCTGCACGACGAACGGGACGACGACGCCCGACTCGTGACGGTTCGCGGTGTCGGCCGCGCGTGGGCCGCGCGCTGGGAACGGGTGGAGGCCGCCGTCGCACCGTGGCGCGCGCGGGAGACGCCGTGTTGATCCTGGGCATCGAGACCGCCACCGAGCGCGTGAGCGTGGCCATCGGCGGGCACGAGGGGGTGCTCGGAATGTTCGAGGTCACCCGCGGCCGGCGTCACGCCGAGACGCTCGTGCCGGCCATCGACTTCGTGTGTCGGCAAGCCGACGTCACCCTCGACGAGATCTCGGTGGTGGCCGTCGACATGGGGCCCGGACTCTTCACCGGGATGCGCGTGGGACTGGCCTCGGCCAAGGCCATCGCCCAGGCTCTGCGCGTTCCGATGATCGCCATCTCGAGTCTCGATCTGCTCGCGTACCCGCTCCGTCGCACCGACAAGGTGATCGCCGCCGTCATCGACGCGCGAAAGGGTGAGATCTTCTACGCGCTCTACCGACAGGTCCCCGGTGGAGTGCAACGGGTGAGCGAGCCCACGGCCGGTCGAGTCGACGATCTCGTGGCCGATCTGTTGGCGCGAGGACAGGAAGCCGTGTGCGTGGGCGACGGCGCCATCCGTTACCGGGAGGAGATCGCCAACGGTCCCCGCGTCGAGGTCGCCGAACAGTTCTTCGCCCACCCGAGTTCGGCCCCCTTGGTGCAACTCGCGCACGCCAAGGCCCTGCGCGAGGAGTGGGTGAACCCGTGGGAGGTCGAGGCCATGTACCTCCGCAAACCAGACGCCGAGATCAACTGGTCGACCCGACACGACGGGGGAGGGCGGTGAGCATCGTCTCGCGTCTCTTGAACCCGCAGGTCGAACCCGAGGACTCCTTCGTCGTTCTCCCGATGCGTCGGCGACACGTCAAGTCCGTGTTGGCCATCGAGGAACGCGTGCATCCGAAGCCGTGGACCGCGGGAGTCTTCAACAGTGAGATCGATCTCGCCCGTCGCGGAGAGCGTCACTACGTCGTGGGCCTGCTCGGTTCCGAGGTGGTGGGTTACGCCGGATTGATGTTCGCGGTCGACGAGGCGCACGTCACGAACATCGCCGTGGCCCCCGAGTCGCAACGACGGGGGCACGCGCGACGCCTGATGCTGGAGCTCGCTCGGGTGGCCATCGACAGCGGATTCTCCGCGCTCACCCTCGAGGTTCGGGTGAGCAACACCGCGGCTCAAGCCATGTACCGCCGCTTCGGATTCGCGCCGGCCGGCATCCGTCAGCGGTACTACGAGAACACCGAGGACGCCCTCGTGATGTGGGCCCACGACATCGATTCGCCGGAATACCGCGAACGCCTGAACTCGATCGCGCGGGTGACGTCGTGATCCGCCTCGGACACCACGAACGGCCCGTCGACGCCTCGACCGTCGTGTTGGCGATCGAAACCAGTTGTGACGAGACCGCGGCGGCCCTGGTGATGGGTGGCGTCGACGTGCTGTCGAGCGTGGTCAGTTCGCAGATCGATCTGCACGCGCAATACGGGGGTGTCGTTCCCGAGATCGCCGGACGCGCCCATCTCGACCTCCTGAATCCGGTGGTGGCCCGGGCGATCGTGGAATCGGGGATCGACGAGACCCGCATCGACGCGGTGGCGGCCACGCACGGTCCCGGTCTGATCGGCGCCCTGTTGGTCGGCGTGTCGGCGGCGAAATCGCTGTCGCTCACCTGGGACGTGCCGTACGTCGGCGTGAACCATCTCGAGGCGCACTTGTACGCGGGCCTGCTCGAGAAACCCGATCTGCGACTTCCCTTGGTTGTGCTGCTCGTCTCGGGTGGACACACCATGCTCATCGAGATGCGCGACCACGGCGCCTACCGACTCCTCGGTCGCACCATCGACGACGCGGCGGGCGAGGCCTTCGACAAGGTCGCCCGCTTCCTCGATCTCGGCTATCCGGGTGGTCCCGCCGTCGACGCCATCGCCCGCGACGGTGATCCCGAGGCGATCGACTTCCCGCGGGCCATGCGCAACGAGGGGTTGGATTTCAGCTTCAGCGGATTGAAGACGTCGGTCATCAACTTCGTGCGCAAGAACCCCGGCGCGAGCACCGCCGACGTGGCCGCGTCGTTCCAGGCCGCCGTGGTGGACGTGCTGGTGCACAAGACCCGCAGGGCCGCCGAGCAGGTGGGTGCCGCGGGTGTCGTGCTCGGTGGCGGGGTGGCCGCGAACTCGCTCCTGCGCGAGCGTTTCGCCGCCATGTGCGCCGACGACGGTCGCGACTGTCTGGTACCGAGTCGGGCGATGTGCACCGACAACGCCGCCATGATCGGTGCCGCCGCGTGGCATCGGTTGCGCGTCGACGGACCGACCGCGCTCGACACCGGGGCCTTCCCCAATCTGCGTTTGCCGTTGATCGAGGGGGCGTGGTGACGTCGCCGTTGCGCATCGGCCCGCTCGAGTTGCCGTCGCCCGTGGTGTTGGCGCCCATGGCCGGTGTCACGAACGCACCGTTCCGTTCGTTGTGTCGCGAGTTCGCGCCCGGGTTGTTGTACGTGAACGAGATGGTGATGGCGACCGCGCTGGTGCACGGCAGCGCCAAGACCGAGCGCATGGTCACCTTCGCCCCGGGAGAGTCCCCGCGCAGCTTGCAGTTGTACGGAAGCGACCCGCGTATGTTGAGTGAGGCGGTGAAGCGTCTGGGTGGTGCCGGCGCCGTGGACCACATCGACATGAACTTCGGTTGCCCTGCGGCCAAGGTCACCCGAAAGGGCGGGGGCGCGGCCGTGCCGGCCAAGCCGAACCTGTTGCGGGCCATCATGTCGGCGGCCGTCGAGGCGGCCACCCCGTACGGAATTCCGGTGACGGCCAAGTTCCGCAAGGGCATCGACGACGACCTCATCACCTATCTCGACACCGGTCGCATCGCGATGGACACCGGTATCGCCGCGGTGGCGCTCCACGCCCGCACCGCACAGCAGCACTACAGCGGCGAGGCGGATTGGGACGCCATCGCGGCCTTGAAGCAGGCCGTGGGCTCCATCCCCGTGCTGGGCAACGGTGACATCTGGACCGCCGACGACGCGCTGCGGATGGTGGCCCACACCGGATGCGACGGCGTGGTGGTGGGTCGTGGATGTCTCGGACGCCCGTGGTTGTTCGGCGATTTGGTCGATGCGTTCGCCGGTCGTGAGGTGGCTCCGCCGCGCCGACTCGGCTTCGTCGTCGACGTGATGCGACGTCACGTCCGCGCCCTCGACGATCACTTCGGGCCCGACGCGTCGGGAAGCCCGCGCGGAGTGCGCGACTTCCGCAAGCACGTCTCGTGGTATCTCACCGGTTTCCCGGTGGGCGGCGACATCCGCCATCGCCTGGCCACCACGGCCACGGTCGACGAGGTCGATCGGTTGCTCGATGAAATGGTGGGCGTTCACGGGCCGGAGTTGTCGGTCGTCGACGGAGGCGAGCGCATCCGCCGGGGCAAGACCAGCGGACCGATCCGGGTGGCCCTGCCCGACGGGTACCTCGATCACCTCGACGATCTGACGGTTCCCTGCGACGACGACGTCATGGCGTTGTCGGGAGGCTGATCGCATGGCGTCCGCGCGAGTGGTGTTGGGTTCCGGTTCGCCGCGACGGTTGGAGTTGTTGCGCGCCATCGGGGTCGAGCCGCGGGTGGTGTCGCCCGACATCGACGAGTCGGTGATGTCCGGAGAGCGACCGGACGACTACGTGCGTCGGCTCGCCTCGACCAAACTCGACGCGGTGATGCGCGAGCTGGGCGCGGTGTCGGTGGGTGCGGTGGTCATCGCCGCCGACACGACCGTCGAGATCGACGGCGAGATTCTCGGCAAGCCCGCCGACGACGCCGAGGCGATGGCCATGCTGATGCGTCTGCGCGGTCGCCAACATCGGGTGCACACCGGCTTCGCGGTGGCGGTGGCCGGCCCCGGTTGTCGGGGCGTGGACTGGGAGGGCCACGTCGAGGTGGTCACCAGCACGGTGGAGTTCCACGCGGTTCCCATTCCGGACCTGATCGCCTACGTGGACTCGGGGGAGCCCCGCGACAAGGCCGGCGCCTACGCGATACAGGGTGGCGCGGCCGGTTTCGTGTCCCGGCTCGACGGCGACATCGACGCGGTGATCGGTCTCCCGGTGGCACGGGTGTCGGCCGTGGCGGCCTCGCTCGGATCGCCCCTGATCTGACCCCACCCACCCGATCGGGGGTGTTTCAGCGGCCGCCGACGGCCCACCAGGGCACCGCCACCCGCAGATCACCGTTCGTATTGTCGCGATAGGAGATGATCGGCATTCCGTTGGCCCCGATGGCGACCGACGAGAAACTGCCGGTGTTGCCAGTGGAGTCGACGGTGGTCGACGTCGCCGTCGAGCAGGTGACGGTGGTGCAGGCCGCCACCCGCAAATCACGGTCCGTGAGGTCGTGGTACGAGATGATCGGCATCCCGTTGGTGCCGATGGCTATTGACGTGTCGAGGCCGGTGGTGCCGGTGGCGTTGACGGTGGTCGACGTCGCCGTCGAGCAGGTGATCGTGGTGCAGGCCGCCACCCGCAAATCACCGTTCGTGCCGTCGTAGTACGAGATGATCGGCATCCCGTTGGTGCCGATGGCCATCGACGTGTAGCCGCCGGTGTCACCGGTGGCATCCACGGTGGTCGACGTCGCCGTCGAGCAGGTGATGGTGGTGCAGGCCGCCACCCGCAGATCAAGGTTCGTGCCGTCGTAGTACGAGATGATCGGCATCCCGTTGGTGCTGATAGCGATCGACGTGTAGTAGCCGGTGGTGCCGGTGGCGTCGACGGTGGTCAACGTCGCCGTCGAGCAGGTGATGGTGGTGCAGGCCGCCACCCGCAGATCACCGTTCGAGACGTCGTGGTACGAGATGATCGGCATCCCGTTGGTGCCGATGGCTATCGACGTGTCGAAGCCGGTGGTGCCGGTGGCGTCGACGGTGGTCAACGTCGCCGTCGAGCAGGTGATGGTGGTGCAGGCCGCCACCCGCAGATCACTATTCGTGCCGTCGTAGTACGAGATGATCGGCATCCCGTTGGTGCCGATGGCCATAGACGTGTAGAGGCCGGTGGTGCCGGTGGCGTCGACGGTGGTCAACGTCGCCGTCGAGCAGGTGACGTTGGTGCAGGCCGCCACCCGCAAATCACTGTTCGAGGTGTCGTAGTACGAGATGATCGGCATCCCGTTGGTGCCGATGGCCATAGACGTGTAGAGGCCGGTGGTGCCGGTGGCGTCGACGGTGGTGGGCGTGGATGCGACCGGGACCGACACCAGATCGGCCGTGTTCGCCTTGGCCGTCAAGTCGTCGCGGTCGGCCTTGTCGGCCAACTCGGCCATCACGTCGCTCGCGTTCGCCTTGGCCACCAACGCCGCGTCCACTTCGGCCTCGGTGTAATACCGGTCGTCATGATTGTGATCGACGTAATAGCCGGCCACATCCACGATCAGATCCGCCGTGCCGTACACGT
>VFQT010001955.1_pt1 | contig 22643 bp, 20 predicted proteins | sample 3512381 | NCBI WGS metagenome assembly VFQT01 (sample SAMN10412376, study PRJNA504923) | tailings metagenome | isolation source: Relicate 2 Philex TSF3 active mining site | place: Philippines: Tuba, Benguet | collected 2017-08-29
GGCAAGAATGTTGCTCCGGCGGTCCTAGAAGATCGACTACGTGCACACCCACTTGTAAGTCAGTGCATGGTCGTCGGTGATAATCAACCTTACATCGCAGCTTTGATCACGATTGATCAAGATGCATTGAAGGGATGGATCACAGCAAACAAGAAGGATGGTGCAACTCTCGCGGAGCTCACCAAAGATCCTGACCTAATCGCTGTAATTCAAACTGCAGTTGATGAAGCAAATAAAGCGGTAAGCCGTGCTGAATCAATTCGTAAGTTCACAATCCTGCCAGTGGATTTCACAATTGCTGGTGGTCATTTGACGGCAAAACTATCCGTTAAGCGACATGTAGTTCAGAAAGAGTTCGCGGCAGAGATCGCCGAACTCTTTGCATAGCTCTACCTCGCAAGGAGAAGCATCTGAGTTAATTGATTCAGAGGCACGAAAAAAGTATCAAGCAGCTCGATTAGGTCTTGCCCGGCGTCTACATGAGACTCTGGCGCAAGACCTTGCTGCTATTGGATACCAATTAGATTCCGTTATTGCCGAGGATGCTATTTCTGACTCAATCAGGGCTGATTTAAGACACATAAGAATCAAGGTCATGGAAGCTGCCCAGAACTTTCGGGATGAAATCTACAAACTTAGGAAAACTGACCGAATCGCCTCACAAGCTGAGTTGAAGGAACTGCTAGCGGGAATCAAAATTGAAATTGATTTTGGCTATCCCCTTCTTATCGATCCGGCAGAGGAATTGCTATTAGAAGCGATTATGGAGATTGCCCGCAACACTATGAAGCATTCGAATGCCAAACATTTTTACTTGAAATCAACTTTGGATGAAAATTCTCTAGTACTGGAAATCGGTGATGACGGTATTGGAAAACTTTCATTGAGCTCTGAGAAGTTCGGGTTGCGTAGTATCGATGAATCACTTCGGGAAATCACCTCCGATTACTCATGCGACTCTGATGAGAAAGGCACTCATTACCGAGTAGTAATTCAAAAGGAACTTTTTGTGCGATGACTCTGCGCGTGCTTGTCATAGACGATCATGCCATCGTCCGTGAAGGGCTGCGTAGATTAATAAGTCGTGACGAGGGAATTATTGTTGTTGGTGAAGCTGCATCAAAGAATGAAGCGATAGCGCAAATTTCTCACCATAACCCAGATGTAATAGTGGTTGATTTACATCTTCCCGATGGCAGTGGACTGGATGTAATTGCCTGGGCCAGATCACTTTCGCAAAAAATCGGCATTGTGGTTTTAACTATGTCCAATATGCCAGAGCATGTACTGGCTTCGATGCAATCTGGAGCGAGCTCCCATGTTGATAAGACCGCACCTATCGCTGAGGTGCTAAAGGCAATTAAACATAGCGCGGACAAACCTTTATCTTTTACCGCCAGAAAACTCACTGAAGCAATGGCAGCTAGAAACAAGGGGCTTGGCTTGACCCCAAGGGAGATTGAGGTTCTGGAGAAATTGCCAAGTGGTGACACTGTGGCTCAAATAGCTAAACAATTATTTGTAACTGAATCAACGATAAAAACTCATCTATTTTCTTTATACAAAAAACTAAACGCTGAGAATCGAGTTCAAGCTATTAACAATGCCCGCAAATTCGGTTTACTTCCCTAGCTCGAGTAATTCATTGAATCGGCGTGACCAGATCTGCCAGCCCCAGTTTTCTTGAGTCCAGGAGCGGCCGCTTTCCCCCAGCTTTCTGCGCAATTCAGGTGAAGCTAAAAGTTCAACACATGCTTCAGCGATCTGATCTAGATTATTTCCATCGACCACGAATCCGGTTTGGCCCTGTAAAACCGCATCGGGGGCACCGCCAGATGCTCCAGCAATAACTGGTAAGCCACATGCACTTGCTTCTAAGTAAACAATTCCGAGACCTTCAACCTCAAGCCCAAATAAACGAGAACGAGAAGGCATGGCAAAAACATCTCCCATGCAAATGTACTTTGGAAGATCCGTATAGGAAATTCTGCCGATGAAGAAGACATTTTTCTCAAGTCCATTTTTTTTGACTAACTGCTCTAAAACTTTTCGATGGGGCCCTTCACCAACAAATACCAGAGCCGCATCGGGAATACTCGAAATAACCTTTGGCATCGCTTCAACTAGTCGATCTTGTCCTTTGCGATGCACCAGCCTGCCCACGCTAATAATGGTTGGACGATTTGCAATTTGGTATTTTTCCCTTAAGTCATCGGCGGCCATTGGACGAAAGTGTTCAGTATCTATGCCCGGCGCGATTTTTACTAATTTACTTTGATCACTAATTCGCGGCGCCAGCGCTGACTTGGTGAACTCACCCAAATAAGTTACATAATCAACTTGCTTGCCAATCTCTTTAATAGCAAAGGAAAAAGGCCAAAGTTGGGACCACCAAACTTCATGACCATGGGTTAACGCAACAACTTTCTCAGCGCCCGCCTTTCTTAACCAACGGGATGAAAAAGCAAGAGGAGCTGCAGCGCCGAACCAAACTTTCTTAATTCCTCTTTCCCTAATAAGTTTTTGCAAACTTCTAATTACTCGAGGGGTTGGAAGCAGTATTTTTGATTTATCTCGGATTACCTCGACTCGATAATCGTGCCACCATTTTGCATCATAATCTGTGCATTCATCCTGATATGAGGTATAGACAATTACCTCTCCAGCAGGGATTCGCTCCAGTAGGCCGATGACAAAAGTTTCAATTCCACCCGCACGAGGCCCAAAGTCATTAGTAATTAAGAGAATTGATGGCATAGATCGACGTCACTAGAGACGGCGTGCGCCCACATATTTTTTGCGTCCAAAATAATTACCAAATTCAGCGATCTGGACTCGAGCTCCTGGTCTTGGCGCATGAACCATTTTGTTTTTTCCAATGTAAATGCCTACATGGGAAATTGGCGAACCGAAAAACACTAAATCGCCTGGTTGCAAGTTGCCGCGAGAGATGGAACGACCATATCCATATTGCGCTCTTGAAGAGTGTGGCAATCTAACTCCTGCTTGTTGATATGAGCGCATCGTCAATCCAGAGCAATCCCATCTCACAGGACCTGCAGCTCCCCAAACATAGTTATCGCCGATCTGTGCCACCGCATACTTAAGTGCTTTTCCTGCGCGTCCCGAAACTGAGTTAGCTAACTTGGCTTGTTCTAAAGAATATTTTCGGCGTTCCTCTTGATCCATCGCCTGTAACTTCAAGAGACGTTCACGATCCGCCTTTTCAAGTTTTGCTAAAACCTTCTCAGCTTGCGCCAACTTTGCCTTTACCTGTGAAGCTTGAGCGCGGTATCGGGCCTCTGCTGCCTGCACTAGACGCAGCTTGTCTCCCACAGTTAATGAGGTCGCATCTAATCTTTGCTTGGCGGTCGCATATTTACGAAGTTCGATAGCTTGCTTACGGGTGACATTTTCCAAGGAGCCCGCAGCAGAGAGGTAAAGAGAGGAATCCGAGGAAAACAGCAGCTCGACCCCTTCGCCAAGTCCGGTTGATTTGTATCGGGCTACCGCGATTGCAGCCAAAGATTTTTCAATCGCCTGAACACTTTGTTTTTGGACATCAGCCTGCTGTTGTACAGATTCAAGTTGTTTTTTTAACTTCGCTAATTGAATCTTGGCCGCTTGAGCATTTTCTCCGGCCTCTGCAGCATCCTCTTGGAGTCGCTCCACTTCAGCGCGAACCGCTTGAAGATTGGCGGGGGCCGCGGCTGCAATTGGGGTTATTGAAATCGCAAGAGCCGAGGTAAGTGCGAACACCAATGCCGGCAACGAAGATTTCGCACCTAGCTTGCGGGACCAGAAACTCATCGGTTTAGGCTAACTGCGAAAACACGATTAGCTCAACCTGAGAGCGCCTGCGATTCCTGTGAATTCCCCTCAAAACCGGCGGTTTGAGCGTAACGCAAAGGGGGAACCATTCCCCTTGAGGCCAACAGGTCGATTACCCGCGCCTCCTCCAAGCTCATCTCAGAGAATGTCTCTGCCTGGACTTGGGCGCTTACCTGATTTTGCTTAGCGGGGGAAGAAATAAGCACTGAGACCACACAATCCTTACATGCAATCTCGCGCATTACACAACTATCGCAATCGATGATCATGCCATCAAGGTAGAACTGACCACTGACATTTCTACTCCGGCCTAATTCCACCGGTACTTTGGCGCGGTGAGTCTTAGCAAGGACGGCCTAGGAATCAGAGACGCACGAGCTATCGCCAATATTTTGGTGGCCTCAAATGGAGCTACCACTTTGAATGGCAATTCCTCTGGGCTTCGCACTATAGAAGATGCTCAGCGCTTTCATGTGATTCGCAAACTGGCCAAGGCGGTTCTTGTCGGTGGCAACACTTATAGAAGCGAGCCATATAGCAAATCCCCTATTCCGGTATTTGTTTCAAGTAAAACTCTCGCGGAGACATCCACTTCCAAACTCAACATCAAAAATGCTACCCCCATCACACTGCTCGAAGCCGCATTAAGTCAGGTTGGCTCCCCCGTAATCATTGAGGGCGGACCTAGATTCTTGAATCCGTTGATTACCTCGAGATCAATCAACAGTCTTTTTATTAGTCGCGTGCCAAAGTCCGGCGACGGCGATTTTTTTGATGAAAGCGAACTGAAAAGAAATTATCATTTAGTAGAGTCAGAAATCATTAACGATACGGTTTTCGAGATTTGGCAACCAATCAATTAAAAAGCCGCAATTAGAATTACGCCGCCAATCGCAAATGCAATTCCAACGTATTGAACTTTCTGTAATCTCTCATGAAGAAATTTATAGGCCAGTAAAATTGTGACCACTGGAAACAGTGAACCGAAAACCATGGCAACTGAAACTAATCCCTTAGTTGTTGCTACTCCTAGCAGGAAATTAGCTAGAAAATCTGCAACGCCGATGAAAATCAAAAGTGGAATATTGTTTTTAGCAAATCCGCCGACAGTTCTAAAACGTAAAGCTAGCAAGATGCATATTGAAACCGAAGCTACACGCATTGCGGTCATGGTGTGAAGCGAATCAGTTTCAGATCCAATCGCAATAAAGGTTAAAGCGGTGCCAAATCCAATCGCAGCAATCAAGGCAAACATCAAAGGTTTAATGGGTAATCCATTTCGCACCTCTGGCCCACTAGCCATAAATGCTCCTGAGATTGCGATGATAATTCCTATGGTCTGCGTAGCTGTTGGTCGTTCGCCTTGAGCCAGTGCGAAAACCAAAGGGATGACAACCGATAGCGAACTGATTGGAGAAACAACACCCATGCGACCTGTTGCAAGACCGGTGTAGAAAGCAACTAAACCTATAAAACCAGCAATTCCAGCGATCACACCGGGTAGGAAGTAACCATCCATCGAGAGATTAGGCTCGATGAAATCAGCAAATAGGAGTATGCAAACGACGCCAAACAACAAACCAAAAGATTGGGACACTCCTGTTACGGCAATTGCCTTGTACCTCTTAGAAAGATTTCCAGCTAAATAATCTGCAGTACCCCACAAAACACTGGACAGAAGTGCGAGCAATGAACCCATTTGATAAGGATACTAGCTACCCTTGTGCAGTGAGGAATGAGACAGATTTCTTTCATTTAGTAATTGATGAGATCAAAAGCTTAAAGACTCGTACCGAAATTTCAATCTCTGAAATTCCAGCCCCTCAGCGCTTGGCGCCATTTGCCTATGCCATATCTGCCGATCTAATAGATGGAGATATTGATGTGGCTACTGGAAGATTCGTTTTATTGCATGACCCGGATGGACAAGACACATGGGAAGGAACCTTCCGCTGCGTGACATTTGTTCGCTCTGCGCTAGATATTGAAATGGAATCTGATCCTTTGTTGCCAGATGTCGGTTGGTCCTGGTTTATCGATGCACTTAAAAATTCAAATGCGGAATATGTTTCGCCCAGTGGAACTGTCACTCGGGTGATGAGCGCTTCATATGGTCAACTCTCACCACAAGATCAATCATCAGAGATTGAGGTGCGTGCCTCTTGGACTCCAACTGAACCAAAAAATTTGATTCACCATGTGAATGCTTGGCTGGAGCTAATGGCAAGTGCAGCAGGTTTACCTCCACTTCCCGAGGGAGTTACCTCACTTCCGGCGCGACGCTAGTAAACATGCGCGCACTTCTAACCCCTGAACAGGGCACACCCGAGCTAATAACAACTCATGAGCAGCTCATTTCATGTATCAAAGAATTGAAATCGGGAACCGGCCCAATTGCAATTGATGCAGAGCGCGCATCAGGCTTTAAATACAGCTCGAGGGCTTATTTGATTCAACTTTTTCGCCGTGGCGGTGGATTACATTTGATCGATCCGATTGCCATCACAGATTTAGAGCTTGTATCTGATCTGAATGAGGTAATAGCAAATTGTGAAACTGTAATTCACGCCAGCACCCAAGACCTTCCTTGCCTCAGGGAATGGGGAATAAATCCGACCTCTCTTTTTGACACCGAATTAGGCGCTCGAATTGCTGGATGTGAACGAGTTGGACTTGGAGCACTTTGCGAATCCCTGCTTGAAATTTCACTGGCCAAAGAGCACTCTGCGGTTGATTGGTCTGCGCGCCCGCTGCTACAAGAGTGGCTGGACTATGCAGCTCTTGATGTTGCGGTGCTCTTAGATTTGCGTGACGAAATAGCTAAATTGCTTGAAGCCCAAGGCAAATTGAAATGGGCAATGCAGGATTTTAATGCGATATTGAATGCACCTGCCCCAAAACCTCGAAATGAGCCGTGGCGTCGAACTTCTGGAATGCATGAGATCAAATCTCGATATCAAATGGCAATCATTAGAGAGCTATGGAACAAAAGAGATGAGATTGCATCTGGGCTAGATATTGCACCGGGAAGATTATTGTCCGATGCCGTAATCATCGCTCTGGCAAAATCACGAATTCAAAACAAAGCCGAGCTGTTGAAATTACCGGAAGCAAAGGCGCGAATTAGAAATGAAGTGCAAAAAAGTTATGTAGACACTTGGCTAGAAACTTATTTAGCAGCCAGTCAACTTAAAGAGGATTCTTGGCCCCAGTTTCGCACTAAGACTGACACTTTGCCTCCGGTAAAGATCTGGAAGATGAAGTTCCCATTGGCTCATGCTCACATGTCACATGCAAAACATGATTTAGCTGAAGTAGCCGCCGCTCTTGCAATGCCTTTAGAAAACCTTTTGACCCCGGAAATCGCGCGCAAAGTTTGTTTTGATGGTGGCGCAGAGCAGGTCCACACTCCCTCACCAAAATTGCTAGACAAAATTGAAACTCAGCTAAGGCTTAATGGCGCACGTGAGTGGCAAATAGAAAAGTGTGCTGCAGTACTTGCAAACGCGTTATGCCAATCCCAAGCGATTCCAACCCCTGAACCTGTGGCGCCCCAGCCGGAAAACCCCGAACTCCCTGCCGAAGGGTGATTTGAATTACGCAACACAAATGTTGCGTAAATAGGCTAAGGGCTTTACAGTCTGGGCATGACATTTAAAGCCGTGAAATCTCGCTTTTCTCTCATTTTGGCCTTCGTTATGACCGCCGGCATCATCTCTGGCTGCAGCTCAACATCAACAGATGGCGATTCGCTAACGGTTTACTCCGGCCAACATGAAGAGTTCATGGAGCCCCTATTTGAAGCCTTTACCGCCGAGACTGGAATCAAGCTAGATGTTCGCTATGGAGACTCTGCAGCGCTAGCTGCACAGATTTTGGAAGAAGGCGAAAACTCACCGGCTGATGTATTTCTCTCGCAGGATGCCGGATCTCTTGGTGCCGTAAGTGCGGCAGGAATTATTAGAGAGCTCAGTGCCGATTTACTTAATCGCGTTCCAAGTATCTATCAGTCAGTTACTAAAGATTGGGTGGGCATTACCGGAAGAGCGCGGGTATTCGCCTACGCTCCAGATCGAGTTGCTTCATTGCCGACATCAATCGATGATCTAGTAACCAAATCCTGGAATGGCCGAGTTGGTATTGCTCCGACAAATGGTTCATTTCAAGCTTTTGTTTCCGCAATGATTCAAGAGCGTGGTGCCGCTGCAACTGAAACTTGGCTCCAAGGTATCAAAAATAACAACCCTAAAATTTATGAAAAGAATTCTCAAATTGTAGAAGCCGTAGATGCAGGTCAAATTGATTTAGGTCTGGTCAATCATTATTACGTTTGGGAAGTTTCTGAGGAATTAGGCCGTGATATCAACGCGAAGATTGGTTTTTTCCAACCTGGCGACATGGGCAATTTGATTAATGTATCTGGCGGTTCCATTCTGAAACAAAGCAAAAAGGAATCACTCGCCAATCAGCTACTTGCTTATTTACTCTCTCATGAAGTTCAGAAAAGCTATGTGACCGATACCCATGAATACTCTCTAGTTTTTGCCGATCTTAAGCCGGCTGATTTGCCAGCGTTGTCAGAGATCAAAGCTCCAGCAATTGATCTTTCGACGCTAGCCGGATTGAAAGCAACTCAAGAGCTACTGGTAAAGGTTGGTTTGATCTAATTTCTAAGCTCCTTTCACCATCAAATTTGGTGAGCGAATCGGCACCTGCCAGCAATTCCCGACAGGTGCCGATTGCGCTATCGATTGGAGCTCTGTTTTCCTTATCGTTCATAGCGATTCCCCTGATTTATTTGATCCGACGCGCGCTTGAGAGTGATGGCAGATCAATATCAATTCTGGTTTGGCGGCCCAAAACTCTAGAGGTTTTGATTACAACACTTACCTTGACTGCAGCGGTTGTTTTGCTGGCAACAGTGATCGGGGTCGCAATGGCTTGGTCTCTTCACAGTGTCAAAATTCCCACCCCCAATCTCTTTAGAGCATTAGTGATTTTGCCGATTGCTATACCAAGTTACGTTTTTACCTTTAGTTGGATCTCGGTCTTTCCCCAAATTAGCGGGTTCTGGGCCGCGGTTTTTATTCTGGTGCTCTCCACAACACCCTACGTTTTACTTGCCGCTTTAGCAGGATTGCGCAGAGTTGATTGGTCTCAGTATGAGGTCGCGCAAACTCTTGGTTTAAATAACTGGGAAAGTTTCTTACGAGTTACATGGCCTCAGATTCGAAACTCTGTCGCAGCTGGAGCTCTGTTAGTCGCGCTATATGTTTTAAGCGATTTCGGCGCCGTGGCACTACTTGGCGTTGATACTTTTACCCGCGCAATTTCAAATCTCTATCGCGGCTCATTTGATCGCAGCACCGCTGCAGTATTGGCGCTAATTCTAGTAATTATTTCTGCGATCATAATTAGTCTCGAGACTAGATTGCGGACCAAGACTAAATTACAACGCACCTCGGCTCGAATAATCCGGTTACCAAATTTAATCACTAAAACTAGAACCAAATTGGTTTCCATATTGCTGCTAATTGTTTATCTTGCTACAGGATTGGTCTTTCCATTAGCTCTGCTCTTCTATAGATTTTTCGCCAACGCAGTTCAGGTTGATTATTCCGAACTATTCTCCGCTTCTATTTCTACAATATTTGCCTCTGCACTTGGTGCATTGATTGCCTTAGCCCTCGCATTGCCACTCGGGTTATTAGTCATGCAAGGTTCTTGGCTCGCCCGAGTTGCCGATAAAGGCGTATTGATTGTTCATGCACTGCCGGGAATTGTGATGGGACTTGCCTTGGTCTCCTTTGGCTCTGAAATCTCCTGGCTTTATCAATCAGTTGGTCTGCTCGCTTTTTCCTATGCTCTTTTATACACAGCGAAAAGTGTTGGCTCCGTCCGAACCAGCTTGGCTCGAGTTCCACAAAATCTCATAGATATTTCCGCAACTTTGGGTCAGACAAAAATGCAGACTTTGCGTCGCGTAGTTTTCCCACTGGCCGCTCCAGGTGTTTTGTCGGGATCTTTATTGGTTTTTCTTTCGGCAATGAAGGAGCTTCCAGCTACCTTGATGTTGCGACCAACCGGATTTGAAACCCTAGCCACTGAAATGTGGAGATATACCTCAATTTCTAGATTTAGCGAGGCCGCTCCTTACGCATTATTCTTAGTACTTATTGCGGCAATACCAACATTTTTGATTAACCGTCCAGATAAAGGCGAGAGTGAAGAAGGAGATATGTGATGACCTCCCTCGAAATTCGCAATCTCGGAGTTACTTTTGGTAACAGTCAAATTTTGCAGGATCTTAGCCTTGATGTTCCAGCTGGATCTTTTGCGGCAATTCTTGGCCCTTCCGGCTGTGGTAAAACCACATTGCTGCGCGCAATTGCCGGATTGATAACTCCCTCTGAAGGAACAATTCGTTTTGGAAAACAGTTGGTCAGCGTTTCGTCTTTAGTTCTGCCACCCCATAAACGAAATATCGGTTATGTTCCACAAGAAGGCGGATTGTTTCCACATCTCACAGTTGCAGACAATGTGAGCTTTGCATTGGGCAAAGAAGTTTCCCGAGCTGAGAAGAATTCGATTGTTGCTGAGATGCTAAATCTTGTTGGACTATCTGGGTTTGAAATACGATCGCCACAAGAGTTGAGTGGTGGGCAGCAAACTCGAGTAGCACTTGCAAGAGCTCTTGCAATTAAGCCCTCCTTGGTTTTACTCGATGAACCATTTGCCGCTCTTGATCAAGCATTGCGAGCAGAAATTAGTGAAGAGGTGGTGTCACTTCTTAAAAAAACCCAGACCACCACAATTATGGTTACTCATGATCGAGAAGATGCGTTGGTATCTGCAGATCTGATCGCCTTGATGCGTTCCGGTGCCGTGGTGCAGTCGGGCAGCCCAGCAGATGTCTATTCAAAACCTATTTCAGCGGAGGTAGCTGAGAGCACTGGGGACATCATCACCATTCCAGCTCGCAAGTTAGGTCCGACAAGTTTCAGCTCACCGTTGCACCTGGGAGGACTGCAGGGGTCAGCCGATGGCGAGTTACTGATTCGGCCGGAGGAAATAAAGGTCAGCTCTGAGCCAATTGAGGACGGGGTGCGCTCCTCGATTTTGCGGGTTAACTATTACGGACATGATGCGCTTTTGGAGCTGCAAGCTGAGAGTTTTGCCAAACCAGTTCGGGCTCGAGTTGTAGGACCGATGGATTTTGCCCCTGGGCAACAGGTCTTTATCAAGCTGGTGGGGCCAATGCGTTGGGTGTCGGGAAAGGCTACTCGCGAGTAACCTAGCGGCATGAACAATGCCACTACCTCAACCAATGTAGTTCTAGTTGATGCCGTCCGCTCCCCTTTTGGAAAAGCGGGAAGCTTGTACTCCGGCACACGCGCCGATGACATTATCGTCAGATGTATTCGCGGTTTATTAGAGCGAAATCCGGAAGTTAAACCATCAGATATTGATGATGTCGCAATCGCTGCTGCAACTCAATACGGCGATCAGGGAATGAATATTGGTCGAAGTGCTTCATTGTTGGCAGGGCTTCCAAACACAGTACCTGGTTATTCAATTGATCGTTGGTGCGCAGGTGCGATGACCTCAGTAACCACACTGGCCGGTTCGATCAACATGGGTGCATATGATTTAGCAATCGCCGGCGGCGTAGAACACATGGGCAATCACCCAATGGGCGAAGGCATGGATCCAAATCCTCGTTACTTAGCAGAAAAATTAGTTGATACCGATGCACTTTCAATGGGAAATACTGCAGAGAGATTGCATGACAAACTTCCGCATCTAACTAAAGAGCGTGCCGATAAATACGCACTTGCTTCACAGCAAAAGACTGCTGCGGCATATCAGGCCGGAAAAATCCAACCAAATCTAATTCCAGTTGCAGTTCGTAATCCGGAATTGGGTTGGGGTGTAGCAACCGTTGATGAGCCACCTCGTCCGCAAACAACTTTAGAGGCACTTGCGGCACTTAAGACTCCGTTTCGTCCAGCGGGTCGAGTTACTGCAGGAAATGCCGCAGGATTAAATGATGGCGCTACCGCAGCACTGTTAGCTAGTGAATCTAAAGCAAAAGAACTCGGCTTAAAGCCAAAAGCAAAACTTGTTACCTTTGCATTTGCTGGTGTTGAGCCAGAAATTATGGGATACGGACCTGTGCCATCAACTCTAAAAGCCTTGGAAAAAGCAGGTTTGAAGATTGAAGATATTGGCTTATTTGAAATTAATGAGGCATTTGCAATCCAAGTGCTCTCCTTCTTGGATTACTTTGGTATTGCCGATGATGATCCACGGGTAAATATTTACGGTGGAGCAATTGCAGTCGGTCACCCATTGGCATCATCTGGAATTCGCTTGATGTTGAATCTAGCTGAAGGATTTAAGGAAAGAACTGATGTTAAGTATGGAATCACCACCATGTGTATTGGACTTGGAATGGGTGGAACCGTCATCTGGGAAAATCCAAACTACACCGGGAAGGCATAACCATGACTGAAATGACGACTCCAACTGGTGCTCCGGAAGAGGTAGTTACCAAAGCATTTATGCGTGAAATCGACCTGACTCCTTTCGGTGCATCAGGAACTCTGGCATTGATCACCATTGACAACGGAATGGATCACACAAGACCCAACACGCTCGGACCAAAGTCACTTCAAGAGTTAGATAACGCCATTACCGCAGCTGAGAATTCTGGATCAGTAGCGATTGGTATTACCGGTAAGCCATTTATTTTTGCAGCAGGTGCAGATTTATCTGCACTCCCGTTTGTTTCTGACAAGAATCAAGCTCTTACCATCGGAAAATTTGGCCACGATGTTTTCAAGCGTTTAGGAAATAGCAAAAAACCAACCTTTGCATTTATTAACGGGCTCGCATTGGGCGGTGGTCTAGAGGTCGGATTACATTGCCACTACCGAACCCTTGCTACTACGGCATTTACTGCGCTTCCTGAATGCTTCCTTGGAATCGTTCCTGGTTGGGGTGGAGCAACTTTGCTTCCAAAGCTAATCGGCCCAGAAAAAGCCGTCCAGGTAATTGTGCTCAACTCGCTAAATAACAACACCATGATGAAAGCTAAAGATGCATTGGCTCTTGGTGTTGTTGACGCAGTTTACGAACCCGCTGATTTCCTTGAGAAATCAATTTACTTTGCAGCAGCAGTTATTTCTGGAAAGAAAAAGATTGAGCGAGTGGATCACACAGCTGACGCTGCCGCCTGGGAGAACGCTATTGCCACTGGTAAGGCCGCAATTGCGAAGAAGTATGGTGGAGCTGATATTGAAGCCCCACGTCGCGCTTTAGAGCTCATCACCGCAGCGAAAACCAATACCAATGATCAAGGTTTTGATGCTGAGGATGAAATCCTGGCTAATTTGGTTATGGGAAATCCATTGCGTGCCTCGCTCTACGCCTTCAATTTGATTCAGAAAAAGCGCAAGAAAGTTGAGGGTGCGCCAAAGGCTGCACTCGCTCGAAAAGTTAGCAAAGTTGGAGTTGTCGGAGCTGGTTTGATGGCTTCGCAACTTGCGTTGCTTTTAGTTCGTAATTTGAAGGTTCCGGTCGTGATGACCGATTTGGATCAAGCTCGAGTTGATAAAGGTGTGGAATGGGTCCGTGCCGAAATCAACAAACTGGTTGAAAAGAAGCGCTTGAATGAAGAAGCGGGTCGTCGACTATCAGCTCTAGTTTCTGGCTCTGTAGACCAATCTGTATTTGCCGGAGCGGACTTTATTATTGAAGCGGTTTTTGAAGAGTTATCAATCAAACAAAAACTGTTTAAAGATCTAGAGCAAATTGTTTCTCCAGAATGTGTCTTGGCAACCAACACCTCATCACTTTCTGTAGAAAAGATGGGTGAGGGATTGAAAAATCCAGAGCGCGTAGTTGGATTCCATTTCTTCAATCCAGTTGCTGTTATGCCGCTACTTGAGGTGGCTCGGACTTCAAAGACCGATGATGCAACAACCGCAACCGCAATAAATGTTGGTAAAGAATTAAAGAAAACCATGATCATCTGCAAAGATGCACCTGGCTTTGTGGTCAATCGTCTTCTTACTCGATTCATGGGTGAAGTAACTGATGCGGTCGATGAGGGAACTCCTGCCGATGTTGCAGACAATGCTCTTCGTCCACTTGGATTCCCAATGTCTCCATTTGAGCTCTTTGGATTGGTTGGACCTGGAGTTGCACTCCATGTATCAAAGACTTTGAACGCAAACCTTGGACCGCGTTATCGAATCTCGCCGACCGTACAGCGATTGGTGGATAACGGAGTTAAGAGCTTCTACATTAAGGATGAATCGGGAAAGCAGATTCCAAACCCAGCGGCGCTTGATTTGGTTGAAAAAGCAGATAAAGCATCAACCGCCGAAGAGGTCAGGATTCGTGCACTCAAAGCGCTAGCGCAAGAGGCTCGAATGATGCTGGATGAAGGTGTCGTAGCAACTCCTGCGGAGATTGATCTCTGCATGCTTTTGGGTGCGGGATGGCCTATGCATCTGGGTGGAATATTGCCTTACTTAGATCGCGAAGGAATCAGTGAAGCGGTTTGTGGTCAGCGCTTTCATCCGCACGGAGTTGCATCGCTTCCTGCTTAAGTGAAGCCCAGCCGACTAATGCCCGGCTGACGTTTTGCACTGTGATTCCAAGATCTTCCAAGATTTCTTGACGCTTGGAATGCTCGATGAACTCCAGCGGAACACCGATGGAATGAATTGGCGTATCAATGCTCTGCTCTCGGAAAGCTTCAGATAATGAGCTGGCAATACCGCCATGCTTTATCCCATCTTCCAGTACTACAACTCTGCTGTATCTACGCGCCAGTGAGGTCAGAGCTGAAATAGGAAGTGGCTTAACCCAACGTGGATCAATAACAGTTACTCCAACACCTTCCCTATATGCCTGAGCCGCTGCATCAACCGCAATTCCAGCCATCGCGCCAATACTTACCAGCAACACATCTGCACTTTCCCCGCGATAGAGAATGTCTATTCCATCTCTTCTTTCAAAGGCAGGAAGATCTTTAGCAACTGCACCTTTCGGGAAACGCAAAATAGATGGTGCGTGATTAATTTCCAAACACTCCCCTAGTAACTCATGCAAAGTAGCGCCATCGCGTGGAGCTGCAACATGAGCATTTGGCACAATTCCAGTTAAAGCCAAATCCCAAATACCGTGGTGTGATGGACCATCATCTCCAGTAATGCCAGCACGATCTAAAACAAATGTCACACCTGCCTTGTGCAAGGCAACATCAAGCAGCAATTGATCAAATGCTCGATTTAGAAAGGTTGAATAAACCGCAACCACCGGGTGCAATCCCGTGTACGCCATTCCTGCTGCTGAAGTGGTGGCATGCTGTTCCGCGATTCCAACATCAAAGGTGCGCTCTGGGAACTCTTTTTGAAACTTATCTAATCCCGTCGGACCCAACATAGCTGCGGTAACTGCAACTAAATCACTTCTTTTCTTGCCATATTCAACAAGTGATCTTGAGAATACGCTGGTCCAGGAATCGCCCGATTTGTTTAATGGCTCCCCGGTTTCCGGATCGACAACGCCTACAGCGTGAAACTTTTCTGCCTCATCTTGAACCGCTGGAGCATGGCCGCGACCTTTTTCAGTGATGGCATGAACCAATACTGGGCCGCCAAATTTCTTTGCTTGATGTAACGCTTTTTCTAACGCCAAGATGTCATGCCCATCAACTGGACCTAAATACTTGAGTCCTAAATCTTCAAACATACCTTGCGGGGCAACGATGTCTTTTAGGCCCTTCTTCATGCCATGAAGAGTTTCATAAATTGGTTGACCAACAACAGGCGTTCTTTCTAAAACGCCCTTACCCCAATCAAGAAACTTCTCATAACCCTTAGTTGCTCGAAGCGTTGAAAGGTAGGTAGCAACACCGCCAATAGTTGGCGAATAAGAACGTTCATTGTCGTTAACTACGATGACCAAACGTAAATTCTCAGAGGCAGCAATGTTGTTTAACGCCTCCCAGGCCATTCCACCTGTGAGCGATCCATCGCCTACAACTGCAACTACCGTCCGCTCAGATTCGCCCTTAATCATGAAGCCCCGAGCGATTCCATCAGCCCAAGAAAGCGCGGTTGATGCGTGAGAGTTTTCAATTACATCATGTTCACTCTCACTTCGGCTGGGATATCCGGCTAGCCCACCACGTTGACGGAGTTTTTCAAATCCACCAGCTCTTCCAGTAAGAATCTTATGAACATAGGTTTGGTGTCCGGTATCAAAAACCATTACATCTCGTGGTGATTCAAATACGCGATGCAGGGCGATTGTTAACTCAACAATTCCCAAATTCGGACCAAGATGGCCGCCGGTCTTTGAAACCTTTTCAATTAAGAAGGTTCTAATTTCCCCTGAAAGCTCATTGAGCTCATCAATATCAAAGCGCGCTAAATCGCCCGGTGATTTGATGCGAGGTAGAAAATTCACAACTCAATGGTAACGAGAATTACGATAAGAGCGAGCGGAGCACGTACTGCATGATTCCGCCATGGCGATAATAATCAGCCTCGCCAGGGGTATCTATGCGTACCTTCGCCGTAAAGCTCTTGTCGCCCGCGGTTACCGCAACAGTTGATGGAATCCCACCATCATTTAATGCGGTTACCCCAGAGATTGAAAATACTTCATCACCCTTGAGTCCAAGTGATTCCGCATTTTCTCCATCCATGAACTGCAATGGCAGGACGCCCATTCCAATCAAGTTTGAACGATGAATTCTCTCGAAAGATTCGGCAATTACCGCTTTAACTCCGAGCAAAGCGGTTCCTTTCGCGGCCCAATCTCGAGAAGAGCCAGATCCATACTCTTTGCCAGCCAAAATAACTAATGGCACTCCAGCATTTTGGTAGGCCATTGATGCTTCATAAATCGTGGTTTGATCTCCATTGCTTAAGAAGTTTTTAGTGAATCCACCTTCAACTCCATCAAGTAACAAATTCTTCAAACGAATATTTGCAAAGGTTCCACGGATCATAACTTCGTGATTTCCACGTCGCGATCCATAAGAGTTGAAGTCAGCTTTTGCGACGCCATGCTCTGCGAGGTACTTACCAGCAGGAGAATCAGGCTTTATAGATCCAGCTGGAGAAATGTGATCTGTTGTGACCGAATCACCAAGTTTTGCCAAAACTCTAGCGCCTTGAATATCAGTAACTGGCTTTGGATTACGTGGCATACCTTCAAAGTATGGCGGTTTGCGCACATAGGTGGATTTCGCATCCCATTCAAATACTTTTCCAGTAGGCGTATCTAGAGAGGTCCAATGTTTATCTCCCGCGAATACGCTCGCATAATCCTTTTTAAACATCTCAGAGGAAACCACTCCATCAATTACCGCCTGGATTTCCGCTGTAGTTGGCCAAATATCTTTCAAAAATACATCGTTTCCGTTGGCATCTTGCCCCAGTGGATCTTTTTCAAAATCATGATCCATGCTGCCAGCAATCGAGTAAGCGACCACCAGCGGAGGCGATGCCAGATAGTTCATCTTTACATCCGGGGAAATACGTCCTTCAAAGTTGCGATTTCCAGATAGAACCGCAGCTACAGCAAGATCATTCTCATTTACAGCTTTGCTAACCTCAACAGGCAACGGGCCGGAGTTTCCAATACAGGTAACACAGCCATACCCAACAAGATTGAAACCGAGTTTTTCCAAGTAAGAGGTTAAGCCAGCTTTTTCGTAATAATTTGTAACTACCTTCGATCCTGGAGCTAGCGTTGTTTTTACCCATGGCTTACTTTGTAAACCTTTTTCAACCGCTTTCTTCGCAAGTAAACCAGCACCAATCATCACGCTTGGATTGGAAGTATTTGTGCATGAAGTTATCGATGCAATAACTACTGATCCATTAGTTACTTTGCCTTCGCGAGAATTTACCGAAACTGAGACCGGTTCCTTGGCGGATTTATCAGAGAGATATGTTGGAACCGCTTTCGCGAATGCGGACTTAGCATCACTCAAAGCAACTCGATCCTGTGGTCGCTTTGGACCTGCAATTGAAGGAACGATTGATGACAAATCTAGTTCAAGATGTTCGGAGTAGCGTGGAGTTGCATTTGGATCATGCCAGATACCTTGACGCTTTGCGTATTTCTCAACTAGCTCTAACTGTTCTGCGCTGCGTCCGGTTAGTTGTAGGTACTTAATAGTCTCTTCATCAATCGGGAAAATAGCAACGGTTGATCCATACTCTGGTGACATATTTCCGATGGTTGCTCGATTTGCCATCGGCAATGCGCTTACGCCTGGACCGTAGAACTCCACAAACTTTCCTACGACTCCGTGCTTGCGAAGCATTTCAGTAATAGTTAGCACCAGATCTGTTGCGGTAGTACCAACCGGCAATGAGCCATTTAATTTGAAACCAACCACTCTTGGAATCAACATCGAAACTGGTTGACCCAACAGTGCAGCTTCAGCTTCGATTCCGCCAACGCCCCAACCCAAAACACCTAGACCATTGACCATTGTTGTGTGTGAATCAGTACCAACCACAGTGTCCGGATAGGCACGTTCGACTCCGCCAACATTTCGAGTCATTACAACTCTCGCTAAATACTCAATGTTGACCTGGTGCACAATTCCGGTTCCGGGCGGAACTACTTTGAACTCATCAAATGCGCTTTGACCCCAACGAAGGAAACGATAACGCTCGGTGTTGCGTTGGTATTCAATCTCAACATTTTGGGCAAAAGAATCTTTTGTCCCATAAGTGTCAGCAATTACTGAGTGATCGATTACGAGCTCCGCTGGAGCGAGCGGATTAACGCGAGCTGGGTCTCCACCAAGTTCTGCGATCGCCTCGCGCATAGTTGCAAGATCTACGACACACGGAACTCCGGTGAAGTCCTGCATGATGACACGAGCCGGCGTAAATTGAATTTCAGTATCTGGCTGGGAGTCGGGATTCCATGATGCAAGCGCCTCAATCTGTTTGGCGGTGATGTTCGCGCCATCCTCGGTGCGCAGTAGATTTTCCAACAAAATCTTTAGTGAAAACGGTAGATCTTTTGCGGCCGCAAGCTTGGTTATGTCGAAAATTTGGTAGCTCTTACCGGCAACCTCGAGGGTGGTCTGTGCATCAAAGGAGTTTTTGCTCATGGGCGAATACTAACTTGCCCCCATTTGACCACCATCTTGATGAGCCAATGAAAAGTAAGGTGTTAGCGCTTTTCGGGGATGAAACGCGCCACACATTCCATATGTGAGGTCATCGGGAATAGGTCAAAGGCTCTAATCTCATCAAGCACATAACCCGACTCCTGCAAATATGCAGTATCGCGCGCTAAAGCGGCTGGATCGCAAGCGACATAAACAATTACCCGGGGCTTCAATTTTGATACAGAGGTAACTACTTCAGCCCCAGCCCCGGTTCGCGGCGGATCAAGAATTACCACATCTGCCGCAACATACTTCTTTAACCCTTTTTCTACCCGAGCCTGAACTATCTCGACATTGTTTACTTGCGAGAAGGAACGTCTCGCATCGGTTATAGCGTTGTCATCAGACTCAATCAGAGTAACCCGGCCACCTACTCCGATTTGCGAGAGGACCATTCCAGTGAACAATCCTGCACCTCCATATAAATCAAAGACGTGATCTCCAGCGCGTAGCTGGGCATAACTGCTTACGACCTTTGTCAGCACTTCCGGTGCCTTTACATGGCTCTGCCAAAAGGAAATCGGGTTCAAGGTGAATTCAAAACCGGAAGAATTTTCCTTAATTAGCGAATTATTTTCTCGCCCTTCGATAACTACTTGCTTATCCCCTGCAGAGGAAATAACTACATCAACTTTCTTTCCCACCGGTAATTTTAATTTATTGATTTCAGAGATATCTACTTTTAAGTGCGCGATTAGACACTCATCAATTTCAATTAAATCGTTACTGCGCGCGGCAAACAAAGCGAGTTTGCGATTTGGCGAGACTGTGAACTCCATCCGGCTGCGCCAATTAAGTGTCGGCTCAACGGCTTCAACCTCTATTGACAATTCTTTTTTGGCTAATCGCATGAACTGTTCAGAGATGATTTGACTCTTCAAAAATCTTTGGTGACCAAGCTCAATATGCTGGAAGTCGCAACCTCCGCACCCATTGGGCGTTGCATATTTGCAAGCAGGCGTGATTCGAAACTCTGAAGCTCTTAAAACTTTGACACAATTACCGCGGGCAAAGTTTTTGGTTTTACCGGTTATTTCGACTATTACCCGTTCGCCAGGAATTGCATGTCTAACAAAAATAACCTGGCCGTCATGTCTTGCAACACAATGTCCGCCATGCGCTATGGAGCTAACTTCGACCTCAACTTGGTCTCCGATTTCCACTCGAACTCCTAGTCATTATTTCCCGCTGAGTTTTCCGCACCTAAACTGGCGCTCAAATCATCATCTGCCGTGTTAATTACAGTTGCCCTAGCCTAAAGGTGTAGATTCTCCTTTCGTGCACATCGTGATTATGGGTTGTGGCCGCGTCGGCTCAACTCTTGCTAAAGATTTTCAGGCTTTAGGGCACTCAGTAGCGGTAATTGACCAAGATCGCGAAGCATTTCGTCGCCTTGGCGCGGATTTCAATGGTTTAACCGTTGCTGGAGTTGGTTTCGATCGCGACACCTTGCTAGAGGCTGGTATTGAGAGAGCCGATGCTTTTGCCGCTGTTTCAAATGGCGATAACTCAAATATTCTTGCCGCGCGTGTAGCTCGTGAAACATATGGAGTCGCAAGCGTTGTGGCTCGCATTTATGACCCCGCACGTGCCGAGATTTATCAAAGACTTGGCATCCCAACCGTCGCAACTGTCCTCTGGACTACCGATCAAATAATGCGTCGCATACTGCCCCAGGGATCGCGCTCTGAATGGCAGGATGCATCAGGCAAGGTTCAATTAGCTGAAGTGCCTTTACATCGAGATTGGTTTGGTAAACCTGTATCCCTAATCGAACAACATACTGATGCCCGAGTCGCATTCATTACTAGATTGGGTGAAGGTTTGATTCCCAATGAACATACAGTGCTACAAGAAGGCGATGTAGTTCATGTGATGGTTGAAGATGTTAATTTAGCCGCAACTGAAAAATCATTAAGTGTGACACCTGGCGGTGATCACTAAATGAGGATTGCGATTGCAGGTGCGGGAAATGCTGGTCGCGCTATCGCCCGCGAACTTATTGGCAATGGTCATCAAGTGCTCTTAATTGATAAGAATCCAAAGGCGCTCAAGATGGAGAGCGTCCCATCTGCGGAATGGCTTCTAGCTGATGCCTGTGAAATCAGTGCATTAGATAAGGCAAAGCTGGACACCTGTCAGGTTATGGTTGCTGCAACTGGAGATGACAAGGTTAATCTTGTTGCTTCCTTGCTTGCGAAAACTGAGTATGGAGTGCCACGGGTTGTAGCAAGAGTAAATCATCCAAAAAATGAATGGTTATTTGATTCTTCATGGGGTGTTGATGTTGCGGTATCAACTCCGCGAATAATCGCTGCATTAGTTGAAGAAGCGGTATCCGTTGGTGATGTCGTAAGACTCTTCTCGCTAAAAGCGGGTGAAGCCAACTTAGTAGAGCTCACATTGCCCGATGATTCATTCTGCGTCGGTAAAACTGTGGCCGAAGTTGAATTGCCAGAGGATGCATCATTGGCTGCAATCATTCGTGATGGTCATGTGATTTCACCTTCGGCGCATGATGTTTTTGCCGCTGGCGATGAGTTAATTTTTGTTGCTTCAGCTAAAGCTGAGGACTCATTAAAAGGTTGTTTTGTAGCTCAGGCTTAACTTTTTAAATCTTCTTGCAGCTTCGGCCCTGATTTAATTACGATCCAAGTTAGCCAAGCTGTTGCAATAAATAATGGATATCCCATTATCAAACGAGCGGTTCCTAAGGCATTCACATTACCGCTTAGATAAAGCGGATATTGCACGATTAACCTAATTGCAAACATTGCCACCCATAGCCAGGTTGCCTTGATATAAACTCTGGTTCGTGCCGGATCTTTCCGCCAACGTAAGTTCTCTTCAAGAAGTGGCCCAATTACCAAACCAATGACTGGCCAGCGCACAATTATTGAGACCAAATATGCGGCACCGTAAATAGCATTGGTCCAAAGCCCCGGAAGATAAAAGTCTTCCGCTTTACCGGAACGATTTGCGAGCCATGCACATACTGCAACGCCAATTACTCCGGAGATTGCATGTTGAATCGTTTCTCGCTTAACCAATCGCAATAGCGTCAAAACTAGAGATAAAGCTAGAGCGTAATAAGAAGACTGGGTAACATCTTTTGTGAAGTTAAAAGATACTAAGAAAACTAATGCTGGTAATCCGGAATCAATTAAACCTTTGGTGCCGCCAAGTGCGTTTACGATTTTTGCTTTGTCAGCTTCGTGACTCATGCTCTCCCTGTTGATCCAAATCCATCGGTTCCACGACCCGAGCCTGGTAGCTCTTCGACCTCAATCAACTCGACATTTTCTACCTTTTGAAAGACCAATTGGGCAATGCGATCTCCGCGCTTGATAGAAAAAGTTTCTTTCAAATCATGGTTAATTAAAATCATCTGAAGCTCACCGCGATATCCCGCGTCTATGGTTCCTGGAGCGTTCACTATTCCGATTCCATGCTTGATGGCCAATCCGGAGCGAGGATGGGCAAAAGCTGCATAATTTTCCGGCATAGCAATTGCAATCCCGGTTGGGATTAGCGCGCGCTCGCCAGGAGCTATTTCACAATCAATTCGCGAGTAAACATCCATCCCGGC
>VFQT010001956.1_pt1 | contig 22621 bp, 11 predicted proteins | sample 3512381 | NCBI WGS metagenome assembly VFQT01 (sample SAMN10412376, study PRJNA504923) | tailings metagenome | isolation source: Relicate 2 Philex TSF3 active mining site | place: Philippines: Tuba, Benguet | collected 2017-08-29
TAGGTGTAATAGGAACTGGGGGAGTGGGAGGGGGCGTCGGAGTAATACATGGTAAATGATATAATTATATAAATAAAATATTTTTTTTTAATGTGATAGAACTATTTTATGCTGCTTCCATCCATTTTTTCTTAAGGTAGTTTATAGCTTCAAGGTGATCAAAAGTAGGTGAATTCGTTTTTCCTTCTATAAAATTGGTTAGGTCATCGATGGGTATTTCCTTATTGATGTGTGATGTATTTTGAGTAGTCTGATTTATGGTAAAGTACGGAAAGGTGGAGTCGTCATTATATAATCTAGTAGGCCAAGTAGGTTTTGCTTCAAGCATAACTTTTTGTATATCCTGTAGGAAGAATGATTTAAAAAGTGTTCCTACGAATGAAAAGTTATTCCTAATGATTTCATTGGAAACAAAAACAATTTCGGAGATAAACATTTCTATGGTATATACGGGTTTTTTAATTTTGATACGATAAGAAATTTCTCTGGCAACAATGCAGCAAATGGTTGTAATCCTAACAGAGGAAGGTACATTTTTGTATTGTTCATATTTTTTAGTAATTTGTACATTTTCATTATTTACGAATGTTTTGTGAAATTTTACATTTGGTATAACGCTGAGTAAATCATTTTTCGTAACAGGGTCGTGAACATTGTTACGCAAAAATGATTTTTTAATTTGTAGTACAAAATCAATTTTATCCTCCATTCCCCAAACCGAATGATTATAGTTGGTAACGAATTTTTAAATAAATTCGTTTAAATGCAAAAAAAAAATCATAATGATAGGTTACAGTGGAAAAGATGGGTGGTGGTTTAATGCAATTGGTAAAACGCGGCCAATAAAAGTCGGCTGCTTGTCTTACGAACAAGGAAAACAGTATAACCGGCTAGTGTTGATTCATAAAAACAATATAAAGATAAAAAAAAAGATAAAAAAAAGAGAAAAAAAAATGGAATCGAATAACCAAGGTAAGGAAGAAGTATGGGCGGTCCAAAAACCAAAGAAAGCAAAAAAGAACAAAAAGGAGCCGAAGGCAAAAAAGCCGAAAAAAGTTCACATAAAGAAATATGTATGTTACAACGAAAATTGTAAGGAAGAATTCGAACAATGGAAAATAGCGAGAGACCATATGATACAAAAACACGAAATAAAGGACCCAAAACTAAAAAAATCAATCATCTACTTGGATACCAAAGGTGAGCCAAAGGCGCCGCCCAAAGGTGCCCCAAAGATGGTACCCCATCCGATGGCAATTCGTAAAAAAGAAGAAGAAAAAAAAGAACAATGCGACACAATCAAATTGCGGGAAAGTCCTAAAGTTTTGGCTACCCCTCCGGGTATCGAAAGTATCGAGGAGGACCGGGGTAATGACCTAGGGCAATTTGGACCAGATTGGGTAACCACGTGGGGTAAAGTGAAAACCTTCCCCCATATGCAACTTCCCCATGATATGTCCAATATGGTAATAACGCCAAAAATAGAAAAAATGGGTAATCCGCAGCAAAGCTCCCTACGTCCCTATGCGCCGTCTTGGGAACCAGGGAGAATGTTCAGAGACTAAACGGTTGTGGGCGTGCTGTGTGCACGCTTAAAATATAGTCCATCCTCTGAGGAAACATAGAGGGTGAGCATCAAATGCGCGTATGGTGCTTATATCTTGGGTACCAACAGTCGGCTGCTTGTCCCAATGACAAGGTAAACAGTGAAACCGGCTAGTGACTGAGTGTATAATCAGTTGCAACACCATCAAATTGCGGGAACCCCCTTACCGACCTAACTACCGCCCTTGCACGACTTACAGTCGCGTCGGTGCTTGCACCGTATAGCAATATGCAAGAGGCACCAGGGTAATGACCTAGGGTTTGGTAATAACGTTAGGAATTGGGCAATCCGCAGCGAAGTTCTTCTTTAAATAGGGAGAAAATCGTTCATCGACTAAACGGTGGTGGGCATTTGCGTCATCTAAGGATTGCGCATATGCTTAAGATATAGTCAGCCTCCTAAGGAAACTCAGGAGAAGGGCATACGGAGCTTCGCTCCGCTGGTTCGATCGTAGATCGTAAGCCCTACGCAGGATATTTACCTTAATACGACGCCAAGGGCGTCGATCAATTGATCGGAGATCATGTAGGGTATAAAAGCAGCCCGCCTCTGCCAAGGAGGAAAACGGTTAGTTGCTAGTAATGTTCTAATCAGAGATCATTGCGACATTTTCAAATTGCGGGAACTCCCTTAGAGCTTTGACTACTGCCCTTGCACGACTTACAGTCGCGTCGGTGCTTGCACCGTATAGTAATATGCAAGAGGTACCGGGGTAATGACCTAGGGTATAGTAAAAACGTCGAAGATTGGGCAATCCGCAGCGAAATTATCTATTAAATTGGATAACATTGTTCAACGACTACAAAGAAAATGGGTGCGAATACAATTTAAACTTGTACGGAGCTACGCTCCGAACATTGGTTAGAGACCATATGAGCGCTTAAGATATAGTCTAGTCCCTGTGCAAATGCACATAAATTCATCGAAAGATGGGGTATAAACGTACGGGTAATCCGCAGATTACCTAAAGAATTGGGTATAAAAGTAATATGCTTAAACTAATTGGATATGTTTAAGGGAAACATTTGTAGCTCCATAGTCACAGAGTGACTGCTCAATTACTAGTGATCCTGGTTTTAACCAGGGTTGCAAGATTTTCAAACTGTTCGGGAAGTCCCTTAGAGATTTGACTACCGCCTTTAATTAGAAATCTTTAAAGAGCACCGGGGTAATGACCTAGGGGGTAAAAACGTCAAATATTGGGTAACCCGCAGCCAAGCATCTATTATGGGGATTATTTATTTAATCAAAAATTTATTAAATAATAAAACGTATGTTGGACAAACTAAGCATGATTTAGATAAAAGATGGAATGAACATAAATATTCTTATGCAAGATACATTAATGATAAAGATCATGGGTGTTCTTGGGCACTATATGGAGCGATAAAAAAGTATGGATTTGAAAATTTTACAATTATTAAATTTAAACAAATTGAAAATAAATATTTAGATGAATGTGAAATTAAATATATAAAAATTCTTAATACACTTGTTCCAAACGGATACAATATTAGAACAGGAGGTTCAACCGGAAAACATTGTTTGGAAAGTAGAGAAAAAATGAGACAAGCTAAAATAGGAGAAAAAAATCATAATTATGGCAAACAAAAGTCTGAAGAATTTAAAAAGTTAATGAGCGAAAAGAAAAGCGGAAAAAATCATCATTTTTTTAACAAAAAATTATCCGAAGAACATAAACAAAAATTATCTGAATCTCATAGAAAGAATATTAAAAATGACAATCAGCTCCAAATGTATATATCATATGTAAAAGAAAGACCTGCGCCACATTACACAGGTGAAGGTTATACTGTCAACATTCCAGGTTTCAAAAAAAATTTTACTTCTAAAAAATTAAGTCTTGAACAAAAATTAAAAATGGCTAATGATTACGTTAAAAGTATAAAAATAATAGATGAAGGTTCAACGACTGGACGGAAATCGGTACTTAACTGTTTAAGTGCTTAAGGTACAGTCTAGTCCTCTATGGAAACGTAGAGGTAGTAACGTCTTCAAGGTCGTCTATCGCAGACATACCAACTTCGCCATTGGACAATAGCCTCAGTGGCCAAAAGTAACCTGCCGATTGGTAGACAATTAGTTGCCAATTGGGTAAACAGTAGGACTGTGTAAGGACACACAGTTAGTTGCTAGTATGTGTATACACATGCAACATATCTAAATTGCGGGAATCTCCTAAAGATTTGATTACTACCTTTAAATAGAAATATTTAAAGAACCCGGGGTAATGACCTAGGGTATAGTAAAAACATCAAATATAATTAAATGGACAATCCGCAGCCAAGCCTCTACGTTCGATGACCAGAATATGAGGAAGGTTCAGAGACTATAATGGTATGGGCTAGAGGGGATTGGTATCCCCAATGAAGGCTTAAGGTATAGTCCAGTTTTAAGTGAAAACTTAAATGATTTGTGAGGCCATTGAACAGGTCTTCTCTGGCACGGCCGACTTCATAAGGAGTCCAAAAACAACCTGGCTTAGTATATGTAGACACTGTACTAGCATAAACAGTTGGAATTCTACACCCTCGTTGGTACGGAGCTACGCTCCGAATCGTCGATCGTATTCAGTTGTTAGTAACTGAGGCGTTAATGCAATCAGTTGCGACATTTTCAAATTGCGGGAACATCCTAAAGTTCTAACTACCACCCATTCCGTGTAAGCGTGATGAGGACCACGGTTAATTGCCGTACCCAATGGTAAAAATGTTAGAAATGCGTTTACATGAAACAAAATGGACAATCCGCAGCGAAGTCTCTTATTTTATAACTTTAGTAAAGAGACGTGTTCAACGACTACAAAGGAAATGGGTCTGAAAGGATTAGTAACCCTTCATGATGGCTTAAGATATAGTCTACTCCGTGTCCGATCGTTGATCGGCGCTGAAATAATCCGAAAGGGTCGGTTCTACAGGCGGCCGCAAGGTTACGTGCACTGTATCACGTAACGGTGACCTTATTAATCAGATCTATTTACAGGTACAGTTCCCTGCGCTTAATAAATATGGCGTGAAAAGTAGCACACTAAAACATGCAGATACTGTTTTAGGTAAATGTTTAGGGTTCTGCAATCGCTTTGCGATTCCCAGCTGCTAGTGTCTTTTTAAAAGACGCGATGTTTTCAAATTGCGGGAACATCCTAAAGCCTTGTTTTTGAATATCGTAGTGATATTGGTATTTATTGGGTAATTCCCAATTAAAAAATTAAAAAACAAGGATATGTGGACAATCCGCAGCGAAGTTGCTCGCAATTACTAATTTTTTGTGAGTAGCGTGTTCAACGACTACAAAGGAAACAGACCGGAGCAAAGTAATTAATTGCGATGAAGGTTCAAGATATAGTCTAGACCGATTCTAAATGAATGATAAATATCCCGAAAGGGACGGTATAATCGGTCCGTAAATAGCATCTACTCTCCCACTGCGCCCGTTGTCCCTAACAACGTCGCATTAATGTCTAGTGCGTAAGAGCAGTTTCGAATAAAGAAATTGCTAGTGACTGAGACCCAGGCGCAATCAGTTGCAACACATTCAAATTGCGGGAAACCCCTTGAACTTTAAACTACCACCCATTCCGTGCAAACTGATTGGGGACCACGGGTAATGTCCGTTCCCAGAGGTAAAAACGTTTAAAGATTGGGCAATCCGCAGCCAAGCCCCGTAATTTACGGAGAAGGTTCAGAGACTAAATGGATGTGGGTGCTTGCTAAGCGAGCGCTTAAGATATAGTCCAAACCCTTGTCGACTTCGTCGACGAATGTGGGCACCACATTACAAGTACACTGAAAGGTGGGGTAGAATTGGGACGAACTCTTTGGGCCATAAATTAGAGTGTGTGGCTAAGAGTAGTTTTGAAAAGAAACTGCTAGTTACGGTAACGTAGCGACATGTTCAAATTGCGGGAAACCCCTTGAACTTTAAACTACCACTTCTTCATAGTGATATAGGAGAAGGACCACGGGTAATGACCGTCTCCAAAGGTAAAAACGTTTAAAGATTTATTTTTAAAGATAAAGGTGGGCAATCCGCAGCATTATGAATTTTAGTATAGATATTCATGATGTTCAGAGACTAAACGGACATGGGTGCAAAGAGTCTGCTGGAGACTCTAAGTACTTAAGATATAGTCCAAACCGTTTCGCCGATGGCGTAAAAAAATATCCCGAAAGGGACGGTACAAATTACAATAATTGGCACTCATTCGCCAGGTGACGATTGAGATCGGAGGTCAAAAAATCGATCAACAATATGGCATGTGGCTCGAGATTGAAAATCCCAAGTCTCAAACAGTAGAATGCTATTAGTGAGTTAGGTTGGCCACCTAATGTGTGTTACTAATAGGAAAACATTACTACTAGTGTTTAACTAGCTAATAGTTAAATGCGACAAATTCAAATTGCGGGGACCTCTCTAATTTTAGTCTAAAAAAAATCTTTTCTTTTCTTAAAAATGAAAAAGAGCAAGCAAAAAAATATAAAAAGAAGAAGCAAGCAAAAAAATATAAAAAGAAGCAAGAAAAAAAATTCTTTTGGTGATTCTTATCCAGAGGAAGCACATACTGAATATGTTAAAGATGTTGTACCAATTTATCATGATGATGATGCATATCAGAAAGCAAGAAAACAGGAATTAATTGATGCTCAAAATGAAAGAATATTTAAAACAGAAATAGACAATTTTATGAAAAATGATGAGAAAAGTGAGAATAAGAATAGTACAAACCAGATAAAAGAATTCATAAGTGAGTTCTATAAGAACGATAAGATATACGAATTTCTCAGAGAAATAGAAAAAAATTGTAATTCTAAGGATAGTGACAGATATTACGTGAAAGATCCAAAGATAAGAACGAGAGCTGCAAATAAATGGATTATAACAGAGTTACTAAAATTTTATAAAAATTATAAGGATATACCAAAAGAAAAACCATATTTAAAGTCTAATGGAGTAAAAATAAAAGAGTCTAATTATAATAAAACAATTGAGGGAAGATCTCATTCGTTCGAGGGAGGTAAAGTTGGACAGACTTACACTCTTGCCTATAATGAAGATGATGAAGTAAAACAAAATAGAATTCTGAATTTTCTCAAAAGAAATCCTAGTGTTGAAATAGATTTCAAATTGTTGAAAAAAATTAAAGAAAATGAAAATGTAAGCGAATATTATGTCTTCCTTTATGAACATAAAAATAATTTTGAAAATGATGAAGCTTTTGAATATGCAGAAAATCAAAAAGATAAACAAATACAAGATAAAATTAAGAGTTATATCATAGGCGTGTTTTATATGAATTCAAAGACTAAATTGGAAAAATTAAAGGAAATTGTAGAAAGCTTCAACGGCTAAAAAAGACTGAATCAGTACTATTTCAGTAAGGAAACTTTTCTGAAAGAACACAGTTAAATACTGTCCCCAAGTAAAAACCTGATTCATAAAAGAGAAAATCTGCAGCCAAGCTCCTAAGTCCACAAAGCAAGGATATGGAGAAGGTTCAACGACTAGACGGATTTGGGTTGGAGGGAATTTGCAACTCCCAATGAAAGCTTAAGGTATAGTCTAATCATTGTTGCGAAACAATGTATTGTGTTCATGTTGGGATAAAAATTGTCCCAAAAAGTGTTTTCTAAAAGAAAATGCTAGTATATGCGTCTCTTAAATACATATGCGACATAACTAAATTGCGGGAAAATCTTGCTAGGTGTTTACTACCACTCATTCCGTGTAAATGAAATGGGGAACACGGTTAATGGCCGTACGACCTTCAGTCGACGCTATGCAATGCATTGCGCCCAATGGTAAAAACGTAAACAATAGAGATAATCCGCAGCCAAGCTCCTAAATCCGCAATGCAAGGATACGGAGAAGGTTCAACGACTAGACAGTTATGGGTTTGAGCAGATTAGCAATCTGCGTAGACAATCTAAGGTATAGTCTAGACCCTGTGGCCATAGGCACACAACAAATACTCCGAGAGGAGGGGTACAATCGGAACTCACCCAGACCGCTGAGAAGCGCAACGGATACAACCATATAAATCATGTGGTGAAAAGCAATACGTTGCATACATGTGGACACTGTATGCATAAAACGTTTAGAATTCCACATAGACGCAAAGCGTCATATTCGATTGCTAGTATGTGAATGCACATGCAACATAATCAAATTGCGGGAACATCCTGTGATGCCTCCTACTACCACCCATTCTGTGTAAGCGGGATGGGGAACACGGTTAATGGCCGTACCCAATGGTAAAAATGTAGAGGATGGGACAATCCGCAGCCAAGCTTCCTACGGGGAGAAGGTTCAGAGACTAAATGGTTATGGGTACGAGTGCGAATAGGCACAGAGTGCTTAAGATATAGTCCAAACCGACTGTTTTATTTAAAACAGTGTTAAAGTACTTTGAAAAAAGCGGTATTAATTGATGGTTACTTTTATTAGCCATAAAAAGCGTTACACCATTACAAAGAATAGATGGGAAAATGTTAGAACGCTAGTATTTTGATTGTTGTTTACAACAAAATGCAACATACCTTATAATGACGGGGAAATCCTAAAGCTTTAAATACCACTTGTTATTCGTAAGATTCACAAGGAACACGGTTAATTGCCGTACGACCTTCGGTCGACGCGATGCAATGTATTGCGCCCAATGGTAATAAGTTTAAAGATTGGACAATCCGCGGGTAAAGTGTTGTATATATACAGTACTCCCTCAACGACTGAACGGGTATGGGTGCGACGCGGACCAAATAGGTCGCTAAGCGCTTAAGATACAGTCTAGACCCTGTCGACTTCGTCGACGAATATGGTTCCTATGGAACCATGTTCTAAATACTCCGAAAGGAGGGGTACTAATCGTGGCAAGTACGCTACTAAATACGTTGGTAGCAAAAGCAACATGCCACTAATTAAATCAGTGGATAAACATTTACAGTTGCTAGTATCTACGTAGTAAAAAAGATGCAACACTTTCAAATTGCGGGAACACCGTGAAGCTTTAACTACCGCCTTATAGTAGTAATATATATAAGAGCACCGGGGTAATGACCTAGGGGGTAAAAACGTTAAAGTATATGGCAATCCGCAGCGAAGTTTCCTAGATTTAATTAGGGAATTTGTTCAACGACTAAAAAGGAAGTGGGTGCGAAGTCAGTTTCGGATTGACTGAGTGCTTAAGATATAGTCTAAACCGTGCATTCTCAGTAAGAGTTTGCAATAAATACTTCGAAAGAAGCGGTATTTTAAAATATATTTAAGTATTTTAAAAATTTTGAACGTAGGTCTCATCGGGAACGCTAGCAGCCCCCGTATTTACTACATCCCGCTCATGTTCTGGTTTTGTAATTCTATAGAACCGAAAAGTGTCACGCCCGTTGCATGCAGAGCTAGGCAACGGAAAAAACGTTTTGTTTCTCTGCTAAATCAATATTTGGTTTAATAAATAGACACTAGTTTTTACGTATACGCGTAAAAGCGACAAATCCAAATTGCGGGAAACTCCTTAGAGAACTAACTACCACTTGTCATTAGAAAAGATGACAAGGAACACGGTTAATTGCCGTACGACCTTCGGTCGACGCGATGCAATGCATTGCGCCCAATGGTAAAAAGGTTAGAAATTGGACAATCCGCAGCCAAGCTTCCTTCGGGAAGAAGGTTCAGAGACTAAACGGATTTGGGTGTGAAGACAGTCTCGGATTGTCTAGCGCTTAAGATATAGTCCACTCCCTACTAAATACTCCGAGAGGAGGGGTATAAAGGAACAGAAACCCTGGGCTCTCGCTGCCGCTCATTGCGCTGCAGTATCATTAAACCTTTAGTGATAAAAAGTAATTTCGAATAAAGAAATTGCTAGTAACTGATGCCCATGCGCATCAGTTGCGACACATTCAAATTGCGGGAAATCTCTTATAGCTAGTACTACTGCCTTTAAATAGCAATATTTAAAGAGCACCAGGGTAATGACCTCGGGAGTAATAACGTACTAGATTGGGCAATCCGCAGCCAAGCCTTGTCTTTGTTGACAAGGAAGGTTCAGAGACTAAACGGATGTGGGTATAAGCTTCAATTTTAATTGAAGACAAGTACTTAAGATATAGTCCATACCCTTTAAAATACGTCGAAAGATGGGGTACAAATAGGAGGTCAAGATCATCATGGATTTCCGCACGGCTGCGGAGCTCGTTGTAGGGCTCACGGCCGCCGGAAACCGCGACTTCGCAGCGAACACAACGTCGATCTACGATTCGTCGGGTGTAATGCTGCAGTCTGCCGCCCTTTGGGTCAACTACATCTTTTTTAGGAGGATGAAAAAGCAACCTGCCAATCTTGGATTGGGCAAACAGTTAGTTGCTAGTGATTGTGAGAATGTTTATATTTTCCACAATTGCAACACTGTCAAATTGTTCGGGAAAGCCCTTAGTGAATTTTCGCCTGAATTCCTGGGATTCAGAGCCTATGCTACCGCCCTTGGATAGTAATATACAAGAGGCACCAGGGTAATGACCTCGGGTAGCGCGAAAGCGCAAGGTGTTTGTGTGTGCACAAAACCTTCGGTAATAACGTATAGGATTGGGTAACCCGCAGCCAAGGTGTTCCTATGGGGACACTGCAGTTCAGAGGCCAAATGTCAGTGGGTGCGAAGTCAGTTTCGAATTGACTGAGCGCTTAAGATATGGTCCATCCCCCTTTGGAAACTTAGGGGTACAAGAGACCTTGATAAACAAAATGTCAAGAAAAGTAGTTTAGGAAATGAAACTACTAGTGTTCTACTAAAGGGGACGCGACACATTCAAATTGCGGGAACATCCTTAGCGTCCTAACTACCACCCTTTTGCGAAAGCAGAAATGGGGACCACTGTTAATTGCAGTTCTCAGGTAAAAATGTTCGGAATTGGATAATCCGCAGCCAAGCTTGTTTTAACAACAAGAAGGTTCAACGACTAGACGGATGTGGGTGCTTGTTTTGAAAGGCAAGCGCTTAAGGTATAGTCTAAGCCCTATTAAATTCTTCGAAAGGAGGGGTACAAACTGACAGAGGAACGTAAACTCATAGCGTTCAATAGTAATGATCAAAAGTCATTGCTAGTTTGTTATTAAAATGGTATAAAGATATGATTAAATGTAAAAAATAAAAATGACTTCTAAGTGTTGTTCTATCTGTAATGTACAAAAAGATCTAGCTGAATTTTATTCGAGAACTAGGAAAAATGGAACTGTTTCTTTTGATAATAAATGCAAAGTTTGTGCTAAATTAAAAACAAGAAATTGGATTAAAAGTAACAAAGAACGAAAGAAAGAAAATGACAAAAAATATAGAGAAGAAAATAAAGAACGAAAACAAGAAAATGACAAAAAATACAGAGAAGAAAACAAAGAACGAAAACAAGAAAATGACAAAAAATACAGAGATCAAAACAAAGAAAAAATAAAACAATATAAAAAAGAACACTACGAAGAACATAAAATAAAATATCGTGAAACAAAAAGAAAATGGGGAAATAAAAAACGTCAAACAGATGATCAATTTAGAATGCTCTCCAACCTAAGAAATAGAGTTCGTGACGCTTTGCGTAGCACAAAAAAATCAGACAGGACTATTAATTTATTAGGATGTACTATTATCTTTTTTATGAATTGGTTAGAGCATCAGTTTGATTCGACTATGTCATGGGAAACGTATGGCAAGAAAGGAGGATGGCAAGTGGATCATGTAATACCATGTGCATATTTTGATTTTACAAATGAAGATGAGCAATTAAAATGCTTTAATTGGAAAAATTGTAGGCCACTCGAAGCTAAAAAGAATAATCAAAAAATAGATAAAATATTGCCATTTGATATATTAATGCAAGAACTAAAAGTATACCATTATACACGGCAAACATCATTGGCTAGTGTAGATAACAAGCAACACATTCAAATTGCGGGAAACTCCTTAGCGTCCTAACTACCACCCATTCTGTGCAAACGGATTGGGGACCACTGTTAATTGCAGTTCTCAGGTAAAAGCGTTAGGAATTGGATAATCCGCAGCCAAGCTTCCGCTAGGAAGAAGGTTCAACGACTAGACGGATGTGGGCGTTTGCAAAGCAATCGCTTAAGGTATAGTCTAAACCCTTTAAATACGTCGAAAGATGGGGTATAATTGAGACGTTTCGCTCAGATGAGCCATAAGAATATTTGTGGTGAAAAGCAATACGATGCATATATGTGGACACTGTATGTATAAAACGTTTAGAATTCCACCTTAGATTCAATTGCTAGTATGTGTATATGAAAATGCACATGCAACATAATCAAATTGCGGGAACATCCTGTGATGCTTCTACTACCACCTATTCTGTGTAAGCGGAATGGGGAACACGGTTAATGGCCGTACCCAATGGTAAAAAAGTAGAGGATAGGGACAATCCGCAGCCAAGCCTTGTCTTTGTTGACAAGGAAGGTTCAGAGACTAAAAGGTTATGGGTACGAAGAGCCTGCGAACTTTGTTCGAGCTCATAGTGCTTAAGATATAGTCCAACCCGACTGTTTTTTAGAATAAACAGTGTTAAAGTTCTTCGAAAGAAGCGGTAAAAGTGGAATATTTGATAGATCAGCTTTTGGAAATTGAGGCTGAAAAAGCAGTAATTCAAATCTACTGCTAGTGTATTAAAGTTTAAAAAATATGCGACAAAACCAAATTGCGGGAACACCCTTAGCGAACTAACGTTCGCCTGAATTTCAGACGATTCAGAGTCCTAACTACCACCCTTTCGCGAAAGCAGAAATGGGGACCACTGTTAATTGCAGTTCTCCGGTAAAAAGGTCAGGAATTGGGCAATCCGCAGCCAAGCTTTCTTCGGGGAGAAGGTTCAGAGACTAAATGGTTTTGGGTGCTTGCTAGGCGAGTGCTTAAGATATAGTCCAAACCGACATTCAATTTAAATTGAATAAAAATATCCCGAAAGGGACGGTACTAATTGTCAGTTCACTGGCGCTGAGTCGCTACAGCTTAATATTAGGCTAGAAATGCAACAATTCAAACCTGTTGCAAGTTTTTTATATGTAAAAAGCAACATCTTCAAAATGCGGGAACATCCTTATCGTCCTAACTACCACCCATTCTGTGCAAACAGAATGGGGACCACTGTTAATTGCAGTTCTCTGGTAAAAACGTTTGGAATTGGATAATCCGCAGCCAAGCCTTGTCTTTGTTGACAAGGAAGGTTCAACGACTAGACGGAGATGGGTGCGAGAGCCTAACGATGAATAGCATCGTAAATTCGGTCAGAGACCGTATAGGCTACAAGCGCTTAAGGTATAGTCTAAACCCTTGTCGACTCTGTCGACGAATGTGGGCACCACATTCCAAATACGTCGAAAGATGGGGTATAATTGAGATCAGGTAGCGAACAAGATCCGGCTAAACTATTTTGGCCGAAACTACAATCGTTTCAATCCGATTGTAAGTCTGATTCCTAATCAGGCAACACATTCAAATTGCGGGAACTCCCTTAGCGTTCTAACTACCACCCTTTCGCGAAAGCAGAAATGGGGACCACTGCTAGTTGCAGTTCTCTGGTAAAAATGTTAGAAATTGGGCAATCCGCAGCCAAGCTTCTCCGTAGGAGAGAGAAGAAGGTTCAACGACTAGATGGATGTGGGTGCTTGCTACGATTTTTAATCGACTGCGAGTGCTTAAGGTATAGTCTAGACCCTACAAATACTTCGAAAGAAGGGGTATTAATCGAAACTTCAACCACCCGACGAAGGAACTCGTCTGGGTTATCCAGCGTGATTAAGATAGTCACAAAAAGTGTAGATAAAACTCTATGCTAGTGAATAAATTGGTACGACGCTCTGCGTCGCGTCGGTCAGAGACCGTACGCAAAAGCGTGCCAAATTATTTGCAACACAATCAAATTGCGGGAACATCCTTAGCGTTCTAACTACCACCCATTCCGTGTAAGCGGTGTGGGGAACACTGTTAATTGCAGTTCTCCGGTAAAAAGGTTAGCGAACCTCGTGTTCGCGCGATGCTTGCATCGTAGAAATTGGATAATCCGCAGCCAAGCTTCTCTTCACGGGAAGAAGGTTCAACGACTAGACGGTTGTGGGTACGCGTGCCTAATAGGCACAGTGTACTTAAGGTATAGTCTAGTCCCTATTAAATACTCCGAAAGGAGGGGTTTCAACGAAGAACTTCACCGTAGGCACGGCCTACAATGACTGGTAAATTGAGCCAGTAAGAGTCTAAAATAAAAGTTTAGGCTAGTATAATCACTTTAAAGATATGCAATAACATTATTACAGACAGTAGAATGGAAGAAACAAAGCAATGTGATAAATGTAAATTAGTAAAATCCACTAATGAATTTCACAAGAGAACTAGAAAATCTGGTTATATTTATGTTTTGAAAAATTGTAAAGATTGCGAGGCAAGACGTAAACAAACTCCGGATTATGTTGAAAAAGCAAACAAAAGATCAAAGGAAACCTATAAACAAAATCAAGAAATAATTTTAAAAAGGGTCAAAGAATATAGTTTGAGAAATAAAGAATGCATTAAAACATACCAAGACATGTATCATAAAAAAGAAGATGTTAAGATAAAAAGACGAGCACGACGCAAAGAACGAAGACAATCAGAGCCAGAATTTAAAATAATGCATAACATAAGCTCAAGAATCAGAAGTGCATTAAAAAATAACAAAAATAAAAAAAGTATAAAATATCTTGGATGCACAGTTCAACAATTTAAACATTGGTTAGAATACCAATTTAATTCAAATATGAATTGGGGTAACCAAGGCACTTACTGGGAGATAGATCACGTTACTCCTTGTGCTTCATTTTGTCTTGAAGATGAAAATGAACAAATGTTATGTTTTAATTGGAAAAATTGCAGACCTTTAGAATCTAAAAAGAATATACAAAAATCAGATAAAATATTGCCATTTGAAATATTATTACAAGAATTACGCGTTTTTTACTATTGTAAAGTGATAATGCAACACATTCAAATTGCGGGAAACTCCTTAGCGTCCTAACTACCACCCATTCTGTGCAAGCTGGATGGGGACCACTGCTAGCTGCAGTTCTCCGGTAAAAATGTTCGGAATTGGATAATCCGCAGCCAAGCTTGTTTTAACAACAAGAAGGTTCAACGACTAGATGGATGTGGGCGTTTGCAAGGCAATCGCTTAAGGTATAGTCTAAGCCCTTTAAATTCTCCGAAAGGAGGGGTATACGGTAAATATTACAAATTTGCCCTGTCAACTTCTCTGCTGCCCTCCCGGGCACGCCGGTCCCGTCGACTGCGGTCGATCTTATGGCGGATGCTAAGATTCTGCTGTTAGGCAGTAATTGTGATAATTCAAAGTTATTGCAAGTTTAATTCATAAAATAAGTTTAAAGTTTAAGTTTATTAAAATAATTAGGATATAATGGACTTATGTACATTAATAAGTAGTCATGAAGGTCATTTGGTTCACAATGATAAAGAGCTTAAAAATTCTTATGAAGTATGGAAAGATGAAAAAGAATTATTATTTGTAAAAATGTATACAAAACATGGACATTTCATATTTGATTTTGATGATTTTGATTATATTACAAATAAAACTGAAGACGGAAACACAAAAAAAATAACATGGTTGTTAATAAAAAAAGGAAAAGTTTATTATGTAAAAGCCCATTTTAAAGGAAAAACTATCTATTTACATCAACATATAATGAAGTTTTTTGGAAATGGATGCAAAACACATACAGTAGACCATATTGACAGAAATCCGTTGAATAATCGTAGAAGTAATCTCCGCGTAGCAACAATATCATTACAAATAAGTAACAGAAACAAGCCTTCTAGGCAAAAAACTGCACATCCATTACCAAGCGGGATAACTCAAAATGATTTACCAAAATATGTAAATTATACATATGCAAATCGTGATACGAAATTTGGCTATGTTGAGTTTTTTCAAATACAAGGTCATCCTGCTTTAGATAAAAAAGTATGGTGCAGTCGAAAATCTTGCCAAATAGACATAAAAATAAAACTAAAACAAGTTTTAGATAAACTTAAGGAATTGGATGAATTAAGCAACAAAATCAAATTGCGGGAACCTCCTTAGTGTCCTAACTACCACCCAATCTGTGTAAGCTGAATGGGGACCACTGTTAATTGCAGTTCTCTGGTAAAAATGTTGCGATCTATGATCGCGCGATGCTTGCATCGCAGGAATTGGAAAATCCGCAGCCAAGCTTCTCCGTATGAGAGAGAAGAAGGTTCAACGACTAGATGGTTTTGGGCGTTTCGGCGCTTAAGGTATAGTCTACTCCCTGTCCGATCTTATTGATTCGGGCGTAAATATTCCGAAAGGAAGGGTATAAAGGTAACGGTCACGACCGTTTTGCGGTTCGGCCTCAAATCCCATATGGGTGGGGCCAAAAAGTATTGGTTCAAAGCCATTGCTAGTTTATTAATTTATATAAGGATTAGTGCCATTAATAAAATAAAATGAGCAAGTTAATAAGTCGCCATAAAGGTCACGCAGTTTGTAATTATAAAAATACATTTAAAAATGAATATATAATTTGGGAAGACGAAATTGGAAAATATGTAGAAATGTTTACCAAAAATGGATCATTTTATTTCGATTATGACGATTTTGATCATGTCACAATTATTGGTGAAGGAAAAATAACATGGAACATGCAAAAAAATATGAAAGCGCATAATAGAGATGCATATTATGTTAGAACTAACATTAATGGAACTACAGTTTGTTTGCATCAATATATTTTAAACCATTATGGAACAGGATCAGCGGGCATTACAGTTGATCATATAGATAGAAACCCATTGAATAACAGAAGACATAATTTGAGATTAGCTACAAAATCAGAACAGCGTTTAAATACATCGAAAGCCACTCGTAAAAAAAATGCAATGCCTTTACCAGAAGGAATTCCACAACTTCCCAAATATGTATGTTACACACGTCATAAAAGAAAAAATGTATATATTGAATATTTTTTTATAAAACGCCATCCTTCAAATATTAGGTGGCAATCCACTATTTCACAAACCGTAACTATTTATGAAAAATATGAACAAGCTATTAAAAAGTTAAATGAACTTGATCGCATAATTAATAAGCAACATGCTCAAATTGCGGGGACGCCCTTAGAGTCCTAACTACCACCCATTTTGCATAAGCGGAATGGGGACCACTGTTAATTGCAGTTCTCCGGTAAAAATGTTAGTGAACATATTGGTTCACGCGGTGCAAGCACCGCAGAATTGGGTAATCCGCAGCCAAGCTTGTTTTAACAACAAGAAGGTTCAACGACTAAATGGGTGTGGGCACTCACGTAATCCTTAATTATGTGCGTGCTTAAGATATAGTCTAGTCCCTGTGATCATTTAAAGAAGTGTTGATCGCAATAAATACTCTGAAAAGAGGGGTAGAAACGCAAACTTATTTCCGTTTAATGTATGGTCTATGACCACGCTACCGAATGTAGTACTAGACGGTAAAAGTGTTGGTTAAAAGCCAATGCTAGTATTTTTCCCAAAAAATGCAACATACCTTGTAACGGGGACCTCCTTAGCGAATCTTCGCCTGAATCCTATGGTATTCAGAGCATTTACTACCACTTTTAACCGAAAGGTAAAAAAGGACCACAGGTAACGACTGTTCTCGGGTAATAACGTAAATGATTGGACAATCCGTAGTGTGACTGCCTACCACCTTTGGTAGGTAGCCCTGCAACGACTGAACGGGTATGGGTGCGACGCGAAACAAATGGTTCGCTAAGCGCTTAAGATACAGTCTAAACCGTATAAATACTCCGAAAGGAGCGGTATTATTGTAGTACAGCCGTGGGAGTGCCACACTCGTATCCCCGAGAAGCACATCTACGTGTACTCATTCGGTCTTCGTCCTGTAACGCTCTTCGGGACTAAAAGTATTGGTTCAAAGCCAATGCTAGTTTTTTTCTAAAAAGCAACATGCTCAAATTGCGGGAAGTCTCTTAGAGCCCTAATTACAACTTGTCATTCGAAAGGATGTCAAGGACCACTGTTAATTGCAGTTCTCTTGTAAAAAGATTAGGGATTGGGTAACCCGCAGCCAAGTCTTGTCTTTGTTGACAAGGAAGGTTCAACGACTAAACGGGTGTGGGCGCTTTGGCGCTTAAGATATAGTCTACTCCGTGTACTGGATTTCAGTGCAATAAATACTTCGAAAGAAGCGGTACTATACTAAATTATAAAAATAATATAAACATTATTTTTTATATATTAAACAGATGAACCAGACGGCTTTAGAGAAGAGCACCAGCCGTCGGGCACTGTTAACATGTCGCGCATTAAAAATGTCAGTGCGTAAAAGTATCCTGCGTAATGAAAAACAGTTTGATACTAGTATTCTTTATTAGAATGCGACACAACCTGGATGCGGGGAACTCCTTATCGTCAATCAATACCACCCTTTTGTAGTAATACGATAGGGGAACACGGTTAATTGCCGTACCCAATGGTAAAAACTTGATTGAATTGGACAATCCGCAGCTGAGAATCTTTAAAAGATTCCGGTTCAACGACTGCAAAGGTGTGGGTGTGAATACAATTTAAACTTGTATGATCGCTTAAGGTACAGTCTACTCTTATTGGAAACAATAAGAACTAGTGTGACAACGCTCAGTTAGTCTTTGATTTAACAAACCCTGCTCAGCTCCCTGCGCCCTCGTCGCAGTGGGTAGGCGCTAAACGTCCCATGGCGCTAAAAGTAATGGTTCATACCCATTGCTAGTTTCAAAAAATTATTTTAAAAAAGTTGAATAATGAGTATGAAGCAACACGTGTTGTTGCGGGGAACCCCTAAAGTTCTAACTACCACCCATTCAGTGTAAGCGGAATGGGGACCACTGTTAATTGCAGTTCTCTGTGAACTTCGTTCACGGTCAATCTTAGATTGGCCTGGTAACAATGTTGGAAATTGGGCAATCCGCGGGTATTTTTCTCTGTTTCGCTATGCAAGAAACGAGAAGGACCGTCAACGACTGCTGGCACGTGGGCATGAGTGAGTTAGCACCTCACTAAGATTGCTTAAGGTACAGTCTAATCCCTAGTCGACTTTGTCGACGAATGTGGGCGCCACATTCTAAATATCTTGAAAAAGAGGGTAGTAAATGACGGGTCAGATAAAAATTGTCTGAAAAAGTGTTGGTTCAAAGCCAATGCTAGTTTTTTTTATAAAAAAGCAACAAATTCAAATTGCGGGAACTCCCTTAAACTTTAAACTACCACCCATTCTGTGTAAGCGGGATGGGGACCACTGTTAATTGCAGTTCTCCGGTAATAAGGTTTAAAGATTGGGAAATCCGCAGCCAAGCTTCTAGTGTGAAAAAAGTTCACGGTCAATCTTAGATTGAAAATAGAAGAAGGTTCAACGACTAGACGGATTTGGGCGTTTCGGCGCTTAAGGTATAGTCTAAACCCTAATTAAGTACATCGAAAGATGGGGTATAATTGATCGATCTTCGCTACTAACTACAACGTCTTACGTATTATGTCTGGTATGGGCGGTCTCGCTTACTCCAACTAAATTACGAGCACGCTTTGCGTCGTGCTTCGTTGCGTACGTTCGATGGTTCGGTGCTACGCACCGTATTACGCGCGTTATTTTGTGCTTTGGGCACATATATGATCAAAGAAAAACAAAAAAAGGATAGTGGTCATTGGCGCTATCCACCAAAAAAAGTAAAAAAAAACAAAACCCCATAAAAAACCCAAAAACCTCGCTTGGTTCGGCAATTATGGGTTGTTCTTTTGTTTTGTAGGGAAACAAAGGGACGTGACCCGTAGTTGTGGCAGCTCCGGACGGAGCGAGACCACTGTAATCAAGGTTGATAAAGTCTGTTAGCCATCTTCACAAGAACGATGGCGGGTTCCTACGGGAGCCTGAGTAACCTAGGGTAATTTCCAACTCACAGATTAAAAGCCGTAGCCGAATGGCGCGCAATAGCCCATCACCGTAATGATATCTATACCTTTTTTTCCACTAGGTCACTAGATACAACGTGAGATTTGGGGACCATAGTTGAGGCAATGGAAATGTAAGACCTTGGCTATTGTCAACTCGCGTACGAGACGTACGCGTAATATTCGATTCTGTTACGTCGGCGTAATTGAATCGAATGTTATTTTTAAAAAAATGTTTATTGGTTGTAAGAAAAAAAAATGAAGGCGGTTAAGGTTGAATTAAGTGAGTCAAAGGAGAGTGTTGATGAATTTTTTAGGAAATCCCAAAGGGGTGTTTTGTTTCAGCGGGTTTCAAAACCCAGTTTTAAAATAGTTGGTGGTACGGAAGTTTACTACAACAAGTATCCGTGGTTTTGTTATTTGCTCATTACGTCACGGAGTGGTGCACGATATGTTTGCGGGGGGTCGTTGATTTACGAAAAATGGATATTGACTGCCGCGCATTGTTTAACGGAAGCTACATCGGTAACGGCTGTTTTAAATACGAACAATGTGAATTCTAGCAAAAGAACGGTCGTTTCTTCAAAGAATTTGTTTATTCACCCTAGTTATTCGGATGTGGATGAAACTTTTCCCAATGACATAGCATTGATAGAATTGGCTACCGCATTGACGGACATTAAACCGATTCAACTAAATACCAAGTTAACGTTAGAAACAAATACGCCAGTGAATATTATAGGTTATGGGTTGGTCGGGGAAGGTGTTGGAACTTCTGTGACTACATATAGAGAAGCAGTGGTAAATATATCGTCTACTGAATATTGCAAAAAAGTTTACGGTCATTCGATGATTGGTAAAATATGTGCATCAGCAGAGGGTAAAGATAGTTGTCAGGGAGATTCGGGTGGTCCTTTGTTCAAAAACGATGTGATTTACGGGATTGTTTCGTCGGGTTATGGGTGCGCAAGACCGAGTTATCCGGGTATTTATACAAACGTAAAAGACTATTTACCATTTATACGAGCTGTCACAAACATAAAAGAACCCACAGCGGTCCCTACGACAGTCCCTACGACGGTCCCTACGACGATTCCATCGACGGCTCCATCGACGGCTCCATCGACGGCTCCATCGACGGCTCCATCGACGGTCCCAACGAAAAAGAACTCAACGGCTATGATAATTGGGTTTGTGTTTGCCGCAATTGTAATTATCGCTCTGTTGTATTATTTATTTCTGAATATTTTCTAACTATAAATTTCGTCAACAAAATTGTTTATTTGTCAGTATTCATTTGTTTTTTACTTTGTTTTTCATTTTCTCCGTAACCGAACAATTTTCTCGATTAAAATATGATTAAATTCAAACTTTCGTTTTTTTATTGTCACTAAAATGGAAATGTTTAGAACGTTCGATGTTTGAAATTAATTATAATAGCGAAAGAATATAAAATGAACATTTTTTTTCCTTGTAAATTCGTATTTGAAAAATTGTTTAACAGTTTTTTTAAAAAACAAACTACAAATTGCCATGTTCCGTTATACTACGACGATAATGTTTTTTATAGCGATACCGTACTTCCTACAAAACCATATTTCGTAATTAAGATCGAGTAGAGATTGGTGCTATCGCACGTTTTATTTCTTTGCTGAGTGTTGCTGGACGATTGTTTCTTACGTAGTAATTATAAATTTGAAACAACGCATGATTTTTATAAAACTCGTTTTCTATATCCTTTATGTGTTTTTCACGGTGGTAAAAAATGGGTACGTTATTAAATTGATTTAAAACAGATACGTCGTTTGATGAGTATTTTTTTACCAAATAGGCTAATTGTATTAACAAAATTAGGTAAATTATGTTTTTATGAAACGGTGTTTCGTTTACATTTGATTTACACCACGTACTGCCAAAATCGATCATCTTTATAGTGCCGTTTTTTTTATATACAAAGTTTGTTGGCTTGATGTCATAACATTCTAGGGAAGATTCAAACAGTAATCTATAAAGTAAAAGGCACATTTTATTAATTGCGTATTTTTTAAATTTGATAGAGGTAGTGTTAGATCGAAGCAGCGATTCAACTTCCCCATCGAATGGTTCCATTATTATGTATTGTATATACATGTTGCGTTTCTTTTGGAAAAATGCATCATAAATTTGCGGTCCAATTTCAAGTTCACTCATGTAGTAGGAGTAATTAACTTCGTCGAACATTTCATCCAAATTTGCATTGTGTATTATTTTGACCGCGATATCAATTTTTTTAGAGTTGTAAACCCCCGTTGCTTTGTACACTTTTCCATGAGCCCCCTCCCCTATTAAAGAGGATAGGGAGATATCTTTCACTTTTAATGAACATGTTTCTAAGGCGGTTCTGTCGGTCATGTTTTTTTTTTGACATCTATAATTAAAAGACGGTAATTTGTATTGGCTCCTATCCGGACTGTTTGGCTTTTTACAGGATCGATTTTTTTTACGCAAATTCCAACGTCCCGTGAGAGGGTTGCATTCATACGCAGGATTTTTTGCCTTTTGGGATGCAGGGTTACAAATTTTTACATTTTTCTGTGAAATCGTTTGTTTTGATTTTTTACGCAAATTCCAGCGTCCCGTTAGAGGGTTACATTCATACGCAGGGTTCTTTGCTTTTTGGGATGCAGGGTTACATCCTTTCATTTTTTAATTTTAACTATTAAATAATTAAAATATTTTTTTATATATAAATAATAAAAATACCATGAAGAAAAGCCAAGATTGTTACTCAAATCTTACAATGAGTGAAAAATTTTCGGAATGGGTGTGTCAACCTACCAGCGCACCTACCAGTGCACCTACCAGTGCACCTACCAGTGCACCCACCAGTGCACCCACCAGTGCACCCACCAGTGCACCGACCTTTGCACCGATCAGTGCACCTACCAGTGCACCGACCTTTTCGCCTACTAGGACACCTACCAGTGCACCCACCAGTGCACCGACCTTTGCACCGATCAGTGCACCTACCAGTG
>VFQT010001958.1_pt1 | contig 22602 bp, 20 predicted proteins | sample 3512381 | NCBI WGS metagenome assembly VFQT01 (sample SAMN10412376, study PRJNA504923) | tailings metagenome | isolation source: Relicate 2 Philex TSF3 active mining site | place: Philippines: Tuba, Benguet | collected 2017-08-29
AACATCAGGTTGGATAGAAAGTTGTCAGACCCCAGAAAGATTGGCCCCACACGAACATAGGCACCGATATTGCCTTTGCGATAATCTTGGGTCAATCCCAGTGGTGTAGCTACTTCCAACCATTTGGTTTCAATTCGGGGCGTCACGATGAGCGAAGAGCCTTGTCTGAAACCCATCGTTTGGGCCGACACCAAGGATTGCTGCCACAAAAACGACGCATATACCCGACTCATCAAACGAAAATCACCTTGTACTTGGAGTTGTGTGGGCATGGCGATGCGTTGGGTTTCAGCGCCCTGACGGTAATTCATATTGTCACGAGCAAATTGTTCGAGGTAGGCAAACCCTTCTGTGCTGCCTTGTGCAAAGGCCTTCACAAAAGCGGTATCCATTTTCAATGTTACTGGAGCGGCATTGCTCATGTGGAAAGTACGCAGTCGGTTTTTGTAGCTCACATGTCCCCAATCCATCAACGACGCAGCAATTCTCCACTGATAATTCCTCACGGTGGGATCGCCCATCCAGCGATCTTTAAACTGAACGATGCTTCCCCCCTTTCCACCTTCCAGCGTCACCCCTAAATCCATTCCAAATCCGTTGCCCATGATGTCGCGCAAGGACGGCAATCCGCCTGCAACAACCCCTTGCAACAGCCGTTGAAACAATTGTGATTCGGAGTAGGCCATATCAAACTGACTGTGATTGATCACAATAGAGTCTTTCCCATAGGCTTGTAATTGCATCCCTTCAGACAGTACTGAAAAATGCCCCAAACCCATCAAATACTTGCCAGTGACGCCTGCAGACAATTTGAATTTCTTTGCATCGATGAGGGTGGCGGCCAGGGTGGCACCTACTTCTTGATAGGCGTTGGCCTGCAGCGAAAGGGGGTGCGTTGCTGTTTGCAACAATTGTAATCCTCCGGCTTGCTTAAATCCACTATCCATGAATTCTCTGGCATAAGCAAGTGTGGCATCGGATACGTTTCGCATAGAAACATTGGCGCGGGTTCTCACGTGTGTTGCCCAAACCAATTTCTGTCCGATGCGTTTTGCGTAAGCAGGCCCTCTCCATTCCATGCCCATTTGGGCCCAACCCGTGCTACCAACCGGAAAACTTTGGAGATAACTATTTTTCCAGGCTACACGTCCTTTGTCGTTCAGATACGCCGCCGGAACATTCCCCGTAATCACTTGCCACGGGGTAAATGGCGCTGTGAGGGTAACAAGGTTCGTATTGACATCTACACCCAAGCTCGACAGGTTGGCATGGCGTTTATAGGCCATAGACGTAAGCAAAGCTGGATTGCTGTAAACACTGTGCACACCGGCAAAATTGCTATTCTGAAGCCCTAAAAAGGACTGGGCTTTCACATGGGATACCGTAAAGGCTACGAACAACAAGGGAAGCAGAATGCGCGGTTTCATAGTCAGCCAATAGCAAATGTCGTGCTAAATTTTTTACATGCAGGAATAAAAAAAGAGCCGGGCAAGCCCGGCTCTTTCATAGTATAACTCTTTAGAGAATTAGTTTACTGTCAATTTGCTGCTCATGCGGCCCAAGTTGCTCTCAACCGTTACCATGTAGATACCTTTTGACAAACCTTGAGTGCTTACAGAGATGGCGTTCTGACCTGCAATGCAGTTTACAGTTGCAGTAGTGCTTACCACACGGCCATTCAAGTCGGTTACCACAGCTTTTACAGCAGAAGGGGCTGTCAAATCGAAAACCACATCGGCAGAAGCGTTGCTCGCAACGGGGTTAGGATAAACCTGAACACCATTCAAACCGGCAGCAACATTCTTGTTCGACAAGTTTGGCGTAGTGATGTGTACGAAGCTTGGGAAGAAAATGGTGTTTCCGAAAACTGTACCAGGCAAGTAAGATTTCAAGAAACCAAACAAAGTCTGACCATAACGAACTTGGAAGTTGGTTACGAACATGTTGTTGATTTTATTGGTTGAAGTAATCAACTGATCGTGTCCATCCAAAGAACCCAAACGTACACCATACATGTTGTACTTTTTTGAAACGGTAGACCCGTTGTAAGCCAAACCGGTATCTCCCAAAGTTGCTTTGATCATGGGTTGATATACTACACTGTAAGCAAACAATGTGGTGGTACCATCAGCACCGTTGGTTGATTTGGTTGTTACATTGGGTGTAGTAGCAATGGTACGACCAATAAACGACTTCGGTGTACCATTTTCAAGAATCATACTGTCAGCGAAAGCTTTGGTCAATAAGATTGTATCCGTCTTCACAGCCGCGCTGTTCAACAAAGATTTGTATGACAACTTATCTGTTGCAGGGGTTGCGTAACGATAGGTAACACCAGGGTTGCTCTGCAAGGTGTAACCTCCGGGCTTGATACCCGTGATGTTGAAGTACTGAATGTAAACAGTATCTACTACATCTACCATGTTACCACCTACATTGATTTGATCAACCTGACGAATGTAGAACTGGGTGAATGCCAACGTATCCACTGTGTAAGGGTTAAAGCGAGTCAAAACCTCAGCTTTGTTCAAGAAAGCTGAATCTTTGGGATCGAACGTTGTTCCCACGATGTGAAAACCCAATTTTGATTTTGCACCATCGCTGTAAACCATATACAAGTTGGTGTCGGGCTGGATGAAGTTTACAAAACCACTCAAGGTCTGACCCAACAGTTCGTTTTCTTCATAAGCACCAGTAAAGTTGTACCAGTTGCTGTAGCTTTCGGCGCGACGTGTAGGCGTCAACGTCTTGTCCTTCAACACGTAAGCAGTTTTGGTTGCTTTGATGTTCTTCTGCTCTTTTGGCACATCGAAACCGGGGGCCTGAGCCATAGCGGCTGTGGTCAATCCCAACATAGCCACCAATGAAAGTAATGATTTTTTCATTTTCTTAAATTCTCTTAGCGCAAATATAAGAAAAAACGCAGATATCCCCTATGATATTTGGCCATGACAATAAAATGTCAAATGCCATTTAAAGGATTCTCAAATATCGCCCAGCAGGGGCCGCAACAACACTTCCTCCATGACGGTCTTTTCATTGATCGCAAACGCCGTATGGATGGTTTCTGCTACATCGGCGGGATCCATGAAACGCGAAGTGGGCAAATCTACACCGGCCCAACTATCGGTCAAGGTGGCTCCAGGCAACACGGCGCTCACCCGAATTCCGTGTGGCATCCCCTCCAATCGCAGCGACTTAGAGAACCCCATCAGCGCGAATTTGGCGACTGAATAACTCCCCCCCGCAGCATAGGCTGTTACACTCGCAATGCTACACATATTGAACACATGAGCACGGGCCACGCCTTGCATGCTCGACCACAGTCCACGGGTCATTTCGTAGGCTGAGATCACATTGGTATTGAGCAGGTGTTGAAACTGTCCGGAGGGCTCTTCCATCATTGTCCCGCCCAAAAACAAACCCGCATTGTTAACCAACACGTGAACCTCAGAAAAACGAGCTTTGATGTGGGTCACACAATCCGAAATCGCCTCGGTCGACGACAAATCTGCAACCAACGGTGTAACACTGGCGGCACCGGCTTGCAACAAGCCCTCTTTGGCACTTTCCAAATCCACTGCATTTCTCGCAACAATCACCAGATGATGTCCGCCTGCCGCAAATCGCTTGGCCACTGCGAATCCAATGCCACGGCTTGCGCCGGTAACAACCACATTAAACTTCATGAATCAAAGATAGGCAGCCCAATCGGCAATGCCAATGTCAACTCAACAGATAGGGAACTTCCAACTTAAATTCCGGAATCGATACTGTAAACAATTGACCATCCATCAATCGTTCAAAGGTGTAATTCCCTCGCATTACGCCAAATGGGGTACTCAACAGGCAAGAACTAGTATATTCATGCTGATCAGACGGCGGCAAACTCGGCTGCACACCCACCACACCCTCGCCTTCCACCTGTCGCTCCGAACCATGGGCATCAACAATAATCCATTTCCTGCGCAACAATCGTACAGAAAAGTCGCCCAAATTTTCTATGGTAATGTGGTAAAAAAAGGCAAATTGATTCTGCAATACAGAACTGTGTTGGCTGCTAAAAACGCACTCCACAGACACTTTGATGTTGTGGGTTATTTCAGAAACCACCTTGATGACTCTTAGTCTTCGTCGTCCATGGAAGATTTGCGGGGATCTTCCTCCTCCTCTTCTTCCTCTTCGGCTTCTTCTTCCTCGTCCACATCTTTAGACTTGGTAGAAGTACGAATCAGTGCATCCAAATCCTCATCGGTGAGAATTTCCTTGGCACGGGTGCTCAGTTTCACTAAGTAACTGGTGTCATCCGTCTCCAAACGAACGGCGGTAACAATCTCACCTTTTGAATTGGGGTAGCGTACGGTTTTTCCGGTTACGCCGGTTGGGTAGGTCTCATCAAACAAGTCCAGCAACTCCGCCGACAACTTGTTATACTCAATGACAACTTTGGGCTTGTCCATCTCTCAAATAATTTGCTCAAAAAAACAACAGAAATTCCGTCTATGTTCATGGGTTTTGCACATTTTTTTTAACATGTTTCTAATTTCAGGACACCCAATCCATTTCAAGCCCAAAATCACCCCCAAAAACCTAAAAAACAATCACTTGATATTCGAACAACGCAAGCATAATATTCAGGGTTTTGTATGCACAGTGAATACACAAGTGCTTTTTATCTGAACTTTTGCACCGAAGCAAGGGTTTTGCTGCCTGTACAAAACAGCGAAAAAGCGCGACTCAAGCGAATTTAGCGGTTCATACTCACCAAAAACTCGTTGTTGTCTTTGGTGTTTTGCATGTATTTCAAGAAGGTATTCATGGCCTCCTCTGGGTTCATATCGGCCAGGTGATTTCTCAAAACCCACATGCGTTGATTGGTCACTTTATCCACCAACAAATCATCGCGACGGGTACTTGAGCTTAAGATATCGATGGCAGGGAAAATGCGCTTGTTCGACAGTTTACGATCCAGCTGCAATTCCATGTTACCAGTACCCTTGAATTCTTCGAAGATCACCTCGTCCATTTTAGATCCAGTATCGGTAAGCGCCGTGGCGATGATGGTCAATGAACCACCGCCTTCGATGTTACGGGCCGCACCAAAGAACCGTTTGGGTTTGTGCAGGGCATTGGCATCAACACCCCCAGACAAAATTTTACCGGAAGCGGGCTGCACCGTATTGAATGCACGGGCCAAACGCGTGATTGAATCGAGCAGAATCACCACATCATGACCGCACTCCACCAATCGCTTGGCTTTCTCCAGTACCATATTCGTCAATTTCACGTGTTTATCAGCGGGCTCATCAAAGGTAGAGGCCACCACTTCAGCGCGCACACTGCGGGCCATGTCGGTTACTTCTTCCGGACGTTCATCGATCAATAAAATGATCATATACACTTCCGGATGGTTTTTGGCGATGGCGTTTGCGATGCCTTTCAGCAACCAAGTTTTACCGGTTTTTGGCTGGGCCACAATCAAGCCACGCTGTCCTTTTCCGATGGGCGATATCAAATCGATTATTCGGTTGGGATAGTTGGTAGCACTGTCGCACAGATTCAATTTCTCATCGGGAAACAAGGGCGTCAGGTGTTCAAAGGCCACGCGATCGCGCACTTCTTCGGGGGTTCTTCCGTTGACACTTTCGATTTTCACCAAACAGAAATATTTCTCATTTTCTTTGGGCGGTCTGATGGTTCCACGGACGGTATCCCCAGTTTTCAGGCCATTCTGCTTGATCATGAAGCCAGGAATGTACACGTCATCAGGTGAGGCCACGTAGTTGTAATCGGGCGAGCGCAAAAACCCGTATCCATCGGGCACTGTTTCCAACACACCTTGGGTGCTCACCACGCCTTCCATTTCGGTAAACAGGGCGAGGGCTTCTCTGCGGCGTTTTTCTTCTGGACTGATGGCAGGCTCTGGCTTGGGCGATGGCGCTGCTTCTTTGTTTTCTATGGGTTCACGGTTTTCGCGATGCTCACGCGGTTCTCTTTGTTCACGTGGTTCGCGGTTCTCGCGGCCATTGCGGGGTTCGCGGGTTTCTCTACCCTCGCGGTTTTCGCGTGGTTCACGATTCTCCCTGTTTTCACGCGGCTCACGCTGTTCACGCTGCTCGCGCTGTTCACGGGGCTCGCGCGGTCCTCGACCGTTTTTCGCATCGTTTTGGGGTCGATTGTTTCGATTCTCTCCCCCTTCATTAGACTCTCTGTGTCGTTGAAACGGCTGTGGCTGAACCTGAGGTTTTTCTACAGATGTTGACACTTCCGTAGATTCCGCCACGGCGGTTTGAATAGCACCTACTTCACCTTCCACATTGTCTGCGCCTGTTTTACGTGGTCGACGTCCTCGGCGCTCACCTGCATCCGCAGCGGGCGCCGCCTCGTCCTGGGCTTTTGGATCTGCAACAGTCTCAACAACAGGCTTGGGTGTGCTACTGGCCGCCATCATCTCAATGGCTGCGATGAGCTCGCCCTTTTTCATCTTGGCGGTGTTGTCAATTTGGAGGTTGTCGGCAAGGGTACGCAAATCACCCACGCTCATTTTAGAGAAATCCGGTCTATCGGCCATAAAAAATATTCGTATTCAAAAAAATTGATGCAATAAAGTAGGGGAAAATCCAAGGTTTGCTGAGGCGCAAATCCGAACTACATCGCAATAATAAGTGAAAAATCGAAAGCAAAAAAATTATTTGCCCGATTTCCACCCATCAACCATCGTATTGCTCAAAAAAATACTGCCTTCGGGTTAATCCAATGTCTTTCAATCGCTGTCGGGCTTCCTTGCACATCGCCTCCCACCCGCAAACATAAACGTGGGCATCGGGACACTCCTTCAGAACCTCAAGATAATGCTCATGAACATAGCCTGAGCGCATATCCACAGCTTGTAGGTCCTCCCGGCTCAAGGTGGGCACATAGCGAAACCGCGCTTGATTCTTTTGTAATTGTTGCCATTCTTCGTGATACAACATGTCTGATGGTTTTCGGTTGCCCATCACCAAACAAACCAATGCGTTATCATCGCAGGCCAACCGCGCGGCAATCATCGACCGAAACGGTGCCACGCCTGTACCGGTACATACAAAAACGGTGGCCACTTCACGGGATGCATCGCGCAGCACAAATCCGCCCTGTGGCAAAGAAACTTCCAACGCTGCGCCCGCATTGAGGGCAAAGAGATGGGGCGACATCTTACCGGAGGCATTCAAGGCGATGCACAGCTCAATCACTTGGGTATCCCCTTCCCGCGCATTGGCGATGGAGTAACTCCGCTCAATGACTTCACCGTGTATTTGGGCGCGGATGATGATGAACTGTCCCGCCGAAAACCGCACCGTTTCTGGCAGTAACAACTCAAATACTTTGACTCTTTCCGAAAGGTTTTTTATGGAATTAATCGCCGCAATCATCTATGCAAAATTAATGGGGAATGTTAACTTCGTGGCATGCAATTGGCGAATTTGTTTGCTGTGCTCGTTGGGGGCGCCTTGGGCAGTGTTTTACGCTGGCTGGTTGGGTTAAAAATTCCCTTTGATGTGCAGCAGTTTTCCTGGGGCACCTTTGCAGTAAATATGGCGGCCTGTCTGCTGATGGGCACATTATACCCCCGGTTAAACAGCGATTTTTGGCGGTTGCTCATGTTTACCGGCCTGTTGGGCGGTTTCTCTACCTTTAGTGGGTTGGTCTTTGAACTCGTTCAATATTGCGAGCACCAAGAATATCGATTGGCCGTCGTTTATGGCGTTACATCGCTTATCTTTGGGCTATTATCAGCATGGTTAGGACAGCGATTTTCTGTTTTCTTTTCTTAATAGCGCAGGTGGGGTCGGCCTCACAACTGCTCATCCCCATGGATGAGACCCAGAAAAATCATTTAAAATCTTACGGACTGGCTTTTTGGTTGCTAAAGCAAAACCAGGAAGTTCAGTGGCTTTTGAACTATCAGGGTGGCAGTTTCATGTTTGCCTATTCTGCGGCAGCGGAAAAGGAATGTAAAGTGCGGGGCATCACCTACGAGACCATTACCGAGGGTTCCGCCAACGCCATCCTCACCGAAATTCAGAACCCCGCGGCCAACATGAACGCGGTTAAACTCTTGAATGCGCCCAAAATTGCGGTGTATTCTCCCAAAACCAAACAACCCTGGGATGATGCCGTAACCTTGGTGTTGACCTACGCTGAGATTCCTTACGATGTGGTGTTTGACGACGAAGTGTTGGGTGGTAAATTGTTGGAATACGATTGGTTGCACTTGCACCACGAGGATTTTACCGGTCAGTTTGGCAAATTTTATTCGAGCTACCACTCCGCCCCTTGGTATGTAGCCGAGGTGGAGGAAGCCGAAACCATGGCCAAAAAACACGGCTATGCTTCGGCCCGCGAGCTGAAGCGAGCGGTGGTTTTCAAAATTCGCGACTTTATGCTGGGTGGCGGATTTTTGTTTGCCATGTGCAGCGCCACCGATACGTATGATATCGCCATGGCGGCCGCTGAGACCGATATCTGCGAATCCATGTTTGATGGTACGCCGGCCGACAGTCGGGCACAAGAAAAACTCGATTACGAAAAATGCATTGCGTTCAAGGACTTCACACTCATTGAAGACCCCATGTACTACGAATTTAGCAACATCGACGTTGACCCCGTGCAACGCAGGGTGAAAGAGGAAGAGGACTTGTTTACGCTGTTCGATTACTCCGCCAAATGGGATTTGATTCCCAGTATTTTGTGTCAGAACCACACCCGCACCATCAAAGGATTTATGGGACAAACCACCGCTTATCGCAGTCAATTGGTGAGGTCGGACGTGCTGGTGATGGGCGAAAATGCCTTGTTGAATGAAGCGAGATACATCCATGGGGAGTTGGGCAAGGGCACGTGGACGTTTTTCGGAGGTCACGACCCAGAGGATTACCAACATTTCGTGGGTGAACCGCCCACGGATTTGAACTTGCATCCCAACAGTCCTGGGTACCGGTTGATCTTGAACAACATTTTGTTCCCTTCTGCGCAGAAAACCAAGCAAAAAACATAGCCCATGATTTTCTCTCGATTTGGGGGTTCCTTTTCCAAAACGCCACGTTGGTTTCAATGGGGCTGGGTGGTTGTGGTTTTGGGGATTTTGACTGTGCGATTTTGGGATCTTCAAGCATATGCCTGGGGTTACGATGAATTGAGTGCGGTGTTCAGGGCGATGAATGCGGCCAATTGGCACGCGCATTTGCATCAGGGGGTGGCGGTAGACGGGCATCCAGCGGGGTTGCAGACCTTGATTTGGTTGTGGGTCAAGTGGCAAGGAACGGGCTACATCATTCCGCGGCTGTTTACTGCCATGTTCTCTTTGGGGGTTTTATGGCAATTCCATGGTATAGCGAAACGACATTTGGGTTTTGAGTCGGCGTATTGGTCGGTTTGCCTGATGGGATTGATGTGGTGGCAAGCGGGGATGTCGATTTGGATTCGGCCTTATATTTTCGCACTCCCTTTTGTTTTGTGGTCTTGGGATTTGGTGTTGGGATTATTGCACCACAGGGATACTGACGGACAGGCATTGATGCCGGAGCGATGGGGCTGGTTCGCGGTCAAGTTAGGCGGCGCCCTGGCGGGCGCCGCCTACATCCATTATTTCGCCGGCCTTACGGCCGGCGCATCCTTCATCGCCCTACTACTCCTGCAACCAAAAATCAAACCCAACCCGAGCGAACACACCCAAGGACTTCACCCGTCTTACATCCTATTTCTCCCCTTAACCTTCGCCTTCCTGTTTTACCTGCCACACCTCCCCCTCACCTTCGCCCAATTTCAACTCGGGGGACTCGGTTGGCTGAATGCCCCCACACCCGATTTCCTTTGGCAATTTCTACAACACGCTACCGGACAATCCCAACCCATTCTTTGGTTGTTTCTAGCCGCCAGCGTCTACGCCATACAATACCAAGTTAGAATCGCCTTCCTGCCCAAACCGGCCTCATTCAAACGCATCCTGCAACAACCCACTATCCTGCTCACATTGGGCTTTCTGCTGGTCTTCGCCTTCGGCTATTTCTATTCCGTGGTTCGCGCGCCCATCCTTCAAAACAACGCACTCTACTTCGCCTTCCCCTTGCTCATTCTGGTGGCGGCATCCGGCATCACCACCCTGCGTAACCAATTGGGCAACACCCAAAACGGCATCAATCGCTTTGAAAAAAACACACGACCCTTGGCCATCCTATTGCCCGCACTATTGCTTTTCAACACCCTTATTCAAAAACAATTTCTTACCCTTGAACGCAAAGGATCCCACCACCACATCGTAGCGCAATCCCTCCAATTCGCAGACAGTCTCTCACGCACGCAACCAACCAAAGCCTCCCAAAACGATGCCCAAATTTGGCTCGACGGTCCGACCGATAATTACCAATTCCACAAAGGCCAAACCTTATATAAACACAGCAATTCCACGATTCCCCCAACCGTATATTTTGAATCGGCCGGCCCCAATCTTACCTTCATCGCCCAGCAGCTGCAATCGCTCAAACCCCAATCCCAAGTGTTCTTGGGACTTCAATCGGGCAGCCAACCTTGGCTCCTACCCTTAATTGAAGCGCATTTCAACCATACTTCGCGATACCAAGAAACGATTATATCAACCTCGCAAACCAAACTCCCCCCAACCAAAACGACGGAGAAATCGAAAAGAAACAAGGAATCCCTCAAGCCAAACCCCCTCGACCACGAATTCCTGATCGGCGGAGAATGGCTCACCCTTGCAGAGCCCCGCGTGCCCCAGTTTACCCCGGAAGATTTTCACCTCACCGAATCGCAACCCGTCTACAACACCGCCGACACCACCCTGTTATCCACCACCATCGAGGTCAGTGATTTCAATCCAAGTTCCAATGACGTAATCCTGATCGTGGTCAGAGCGACTGATTGTAAGGGCAATATCGAAACATCGCTCTGGAACCAAACCCAACAAATCGATTGGCGCAGCACCCGCATTGCAGATTACCAACAAGCAGGTTTCACATTTGCTTTGCACGCCATCAAACTCGCCGACATCCCTGGATGGAATCAACAAACCCTCCTTCGCATTCGCATTTCATCAGCCAGCCATTGTCTAATTGGCAAATATTTGGGAAATCCTTATCTCTATGGCGTTCAGCCATAAATTGCGGCCTCAACATCGTCACCTAACCCATTCCTGAAGCACTGTATTATCGCTTCCAACAAAACAACAGCCATAAAAAAAGCCCCGAGAAATTCCCAGGGCTTCTATCTCACTCGCGCAAGGCGAAATGTAAAAATCTATTGAAAATGCGAGGGATCAACCACCGTGAACACGCGGTGCAAATTGAAGCCCAACCGCACCCCTGCTGTACCCCAGCGATCGGCCGTACGGGCGATGAACATCGACTCGTTCAAACCCACACTGTTGGTGAAATCAAACTGGAATACATGTCCGCCCGTCTCCACATCCAATCCCACAGAGAAACTGTTGTAGAATACGCCGTTGCCATTGAGAATGGGGATATACTCCATATTCAACGAAGTGCGAGCACTCAATTTATTGCGGAATCCCATCCCCAAAGCAAACTGGGTTTTTTGGGTACCGGTCGACACAAAAGATTCTGAAGAACCTTGATACATGTCATTCATGCCTGAATGAACAATCGTGGGCGACAGTATCCATGAAAAATCATCATTCACCTTTTTGCTGATGATCACCTGTCCCACAAAATTCAAACGCTGCTTATCAGGAATACCCCAAGGCAATGTAACTGGACCAAACATGCCCATAACGGTACGATTATACTGGGTATTGCGGTAATCCACAGCACCCAACAGCAAGATAGAAAACGGCTTTTTGTTGTCCGTTGTCTGATGCATCAACCGATATTTCGCGTAGGCATCCACACCCTTTTCCGATTTTACGTTGTAGCGACCCAATCCCACCATGAGGTTTTCATTGACGCCGTACTCCCCGCCAAAACGGATGGTAGCGATATCAAAACCAAAGGCATTCACGGCGTCTTCGCGGTTAAAATCTGTGGCCCCGCCGTTGATTGCACCAAAACGGTGGCTCATTTTAAAGTCGAACACACCCGGATCCACCAACTCAGAGCTCTGCAAATTCACCACTTTGGTGGTTTTGAATGCGTACTGAACTTTCTCCGCCAAAGGCGCCGAGGGCTCATCGAACAGAGAAAAACTGGAATCGTCTTGGGCTTGTACCTGAACCGACAAGAAAGACAGTGTGCTGAGGGCGAGGGTTTTGACCCATCCTCCCCATTGTATAGGTTGCTTTACCATCTTCTTACAATATTGAATCCGAAACGGAGGTTAGATGTTTGAAACGACCCATTTTCTTGGGTCATGTAGAACGACTCATTCATCGACTGGGCATTGCTTACACTCAGCTGAAATACGTGCTTGGCCGTGTAAATCTCAAATCCCAAGGCCATGTAGGGGTTGGCGGGGATGTTCACGGTTTTCATGGCTCCGCTGGGCGATGGCATCGACGACAAAAATGGCTTCTGGATTTCGGCCGTAACCGCATAGCGATCAGAAAACTTCATACGGCCATAGGCCCCCATCACGGCGATGTCGTTGGATTCAGTGGCCAAATCCACCAAATTCACATGCACCAAACTGGGTGTCACCGCCAACAACAACCGATCGTTAATGTTTTTGCTGATGATCAAGGTATTGACAAACCGCAGGCGATTGCTGAAATAAAAGGGCTCCGGTGAGATGTTTCCGCGCAGCTGGGTATTGACGGAGACATTACTATACCACGAGGCGGTCACCTCCGACTTATTTTCACTTTGGGCTATTTTGTCGGACTGTTTCGCTTTCCCTTTGATTTGGTACTTGAAATACGCATCGGCAATTTTATTCATGCTACTGCGCGAAACACCCACGGTGAGTCGATCCGATAATCCAGCATCCATTCCGATGCGCATATAACTTTGATCCAATCCGTACCAGTTGTAGGCCCCGCTACCAAAGGTGCCAAATCGGTGCTGAATGAATAGTTCCCATTCTCCTTTGGGCAAACCCACTGCGCCTTGCATGTTGATGATGCGCAGACTTTTGCGCTCCAAACTCAAGGCAGGTGGAATATACGTGGTTAATGAACGGTTGTCGGCGGATTCCTTGAAGCTTGCGGCCAGGGTATCCGTTTCTGTGATTTTCGCTGCATGGACCGAAGGCAACAAAGCCATCGTACCCAACGCTTTAAGAATGAATGACTTCATGCCGACAATCCTATTGCGGGAATCCATTGCGAATCCAATTATCTACTTGTCCGATTTTACAATCACTCAATTTACCACCGGGAGGCATCAAACTGTAGCCATTTTGTTTCAAGGTACCTGTGAGGCTGCCTTTCAAGGCTTGGGCTTTCACCAAATCATAGGAGGTCAGCGACACCCCCGCTGAGGCACCGCTGCTGCCATGACATCCAATACAATTTTGGTTGATTAAAGGTGCGATGTTGTTGGTGTACGTGGGGTTAGCTGAGTCGCAACCGGCCGAACCGTAATTTTCGGCTTTGTTGTCGTAGTAGCACCCTTGCATCGAAACCAAGGTCACCAAAACCAACGCCGTTGCGGCAATAAATCCAAATCGCTTAGTCATTAGGCGCTCCTCTCTGAATCCATTTACGCACCTGAGAAATCTCACAATCGCTCAATTTACTGCCACCTTTGGGCATGGGGTAATAGCCTGAATGATCGATCGATCTGAGCAAACCTTGATTGATGGCATTTTTCACACCGATATAACCCGACAATTCTACTTGGGCCGAGGCATTGGGATAGGCATGACAACCCACGCAGTATTTTGTCATCATGGGCATAATGGTGGAGGCAAAACCCGAATTGGTAGAATCGCATTTCACCGCACAGTTGATGCCATTCTTCGCGCCATCGGCGATCCAATCATAGAGCAATTGTTTTTCTGTGGCGCTCAATTGGGTATATCCTCTGGGTGGCATATCACCATCTTCAATTTCTTCGTAGATTTCCGATTTGCTCGGCTTTCCCTTGACAATACCATTTCCAACAATCTTGTTGTAATTCGACAAATCATATCCCTCAGCAGCAGTTCCCGCATCATGACATCCGCTCATGGCGCATTTTGAATTGAAGATGGGGAGAATGTCACGCTCAAAACAGATGGCGGCATTGGGGTCGCCCATTTGCTCATGCTGACAAGATTGTATTCCCCAGACAGCCACCAATGAAAAGGCTGCAATGAGAGAGAATTTTGCGAGTTTCACGTGTATTGTTTTGGTTTTGATTATTTGGCCAAAGCGCAATCTACGGCGATGGCGATGTCATCAGAAACCGATGCAGCACTGGCCGCAGGAATTTTGATTTGGTAGTCGGAGCATTTGATGCGGAAATTGGCTTTTAAGGCCACGGCGCCATCTTTCACCAAGATTTTCCCTGGTACGGTGATGTCTTTGGTCACGCCATGCATGGTCAATTTACCCACGGCCTCCACAGGATACTCTCCGTTTTGGTTGAAGTTAACAGCAGCGATGTTTTTGATTTGTCCCTTGAAATCACTGTATTGAAAACGCGAAGTTTCCATGTAATTCTCTTGGAAATGCTTTTGCATCAACGCCGATTTGAATACGAAACCATTGACAGGCACACGGAATTGCATTTGGTTTTTCACCGGGGCGATGGCCGCCTCAACTTGACTGTTGTTGGCAGAAAATTCCTCGATGGAGGTTTTGCTCACAAATGAGATTTTGCCGGCAGAAGTTTTATAAACCTGGGCAAATGAAAGCATGGGTACCAATGCGATAGCGACAAGAAATAGATATTTTTTCATCATGATTGTGTTAGTTGTTTGATTGGGTTGAATCGGTTTGTTCATGTTCCACGGATTGTGACACATCCGTTTTGTGGGGCTCGTGTTTGATCAAGGTACAACGACTCATGTCGATCTTTTTCTCCGCGAACAAATCATCGGCCGACATGGGCACCACCAATCCATCGCAAATGCACTGCAATGTAACGAGGTCGCCGGCCACGATACCGCTCACCGAAGATTGGTAATCTTGGTGAAAGTTGGCGTTGAGGTTAAATCCCTCTACCCCAGTTTTGATTTGGAGGGTGAGACTGCTGTCACCCAAAACATCGGCCACTTCTCCTGAGAACTTTACACTTTTGCCTACAAAAGCAGAAAACGTGCGTGCGGCGCCCGTATCGGCATCGAGTTCTTGCACCCATTGAGTGAGGTTTTTTTCAAAATCGGGTGTACCAGAAGCTTGATTTTCAGGGGCTTTGTTCCACAAATAATAACCTGTGATTAAACCAACGATAAAAAGAACCAATACTACCCAGAGAATGCGACGTTTATTCATAGTTTTTGTGATTTTTGCAAGATACTGAAAAGATGTTGCGAGTTTTGTAACAACAAATGTGCCATGAACCCCCAAAAGATGAATAGACTTTTTTACTTTTTTCTGATAGTATTTTTTAGCACCACCCTCCTATCCGCTCAAAATCAATCGAATAGAACCCTATACGTAGCAGAAAAAATTTACACCGCCGATACCGGTTTCAGTGAAGCCCGTGCGATGGTGGTTGAAAACGGCATCATATTATATGTTGGGGATGTCAAAACGGCCGATTCCCTGTATCCCATGACACCCAAAATGGAATTTCCGGGGAAGTACATTTATCCCGGATTGATTGATGCCCACTGCCATTTCTTGGCCTATTCCAAGGGATTAACCGAAGTGGACCTTGTGGGTTGCAAATCGGAGGCCGATGCCGTGAAGCGCGCCAAAAAATTCAGCAAGAAAAACACCTTGCCCTGGTTGATCGGTCGGGGTTGGGACCAGAATGATTGGGCGAACAAAACGTATCCGAGTATGGCACTGCTCGACAAAGCCTTTCCCAATACACCGGTTTGTTTTAGCCGGATCGATGGTCACGCTGTTTGGATTAATTCGGCCGCGGTGAAGGCCCTCAACCTCAACACCGACGTCCAAATCCCCGGCGGTGAGTTTATAAGAGTGAATGGGAAGTTTCAAGGAATTTGCATCGACAATGCCGCAGACTTGGTAAAATCGCAGCTGCCCAAAGTCCCATTTAGCGCCTGGGAAAACGGATTGGCCAAGGGATTAAAAAACTGCCATGCACAGGGCCTAACACAGATTGCAGAAGCGGGTATTTCTCTGTCCGACATTGACCTCATCAAACAACTACAATCTCAAGGGAAACTGTCATTGAGAATTTATGGCATGTTGTCATTGAGCGAAGAGAATCTGGGTTTCATCTCCCGCAACGGCATGATTTACACCGATTTGTTCACCATGCGCTCAGTAAAAATGTATTTGGATGGAGCATTGGGCTCACGCGGGGCTTTGCTCAAAGGGGATTACTGCGATCAATTGGGACACAAAGGCTTACAAATCATGGATGTTGGCAAGTTTGAAATGTACCAACAGTACCTACTGAACAAGGGATTCCAAGTTTGTGTGCACGCCATTGGTGATAGTGCCAATGCCATCGCATTGAGAACGTTTCAAAAGAACATTCCGGAAGGTTACGATGCCCGCTGGCGCATTGAGCACGCCCAAATTGTGAGTGGAAAAGACCAGAAAATTTTTGCCACCCGCAGCATCATACCCAGTGTACAACCCACCCATGCCACGTCTGATGCTCCTTGGGCCGATGAACGGTTGTGCAGCACCGCCGCCAAAGGTGGCTATGCCTATCAAAATTTGTTATCGCAAGCCAAAGTCATTGCGTTGGGAACCGACTTCCCCGTAGAAGGCATTTCGCCGATGAACACCTTTTATTCGGCTACCCAGCGTATGGATGCCGCCGGAAATTTGGAAAGACCCTTTATCGGAGAACAAGCACTTAGCCGAAAACAAGCCCTGTGGGGCATGACTTTGTGGGCGGCCTATGCCAATTTCGACGAAACCCGCACGGGCTCATTGGAACCCAGTAAAATGGCTGATTTTATTGTAATGGACACCGATTTAATGACCGTAGAGGCATCCAAAATCCCCAAAGCCAAAGTTTGGCAAACCTACATTGGCGGACAGCGGGTATACCAGCGCTAATTCATTCACAAGGATTTCTTGGTAGGTGACACAAATCATGTTGTGATTGAAAAAATCCCTGTAATTTTGAACCAACATGAAATTCAGCCCTTTAGGTATCGTTGCCTTGGCCTTGTTGACCATCGGATGTAAAGACAAAACTGAAACCGTTCGTCCTTCTTACCAACCCATCGTAGAATCCGTTTATGCCAGTGCCACCATCAAGGCTGCACAGCAATATACCTTGTACCCGGCTATGTCGGGCCGCATCCTCCAGTTTTTACTGAAAGAAGGTGATCGGGTGTCGGCTGGACAACTCATTGCCCATTTAGACAATACGGGGGCGGCCCTTTCCGCGAGCACGGCGGGTGAGGCTGTAACCCTATCTAAAATGAGCACCAAGCAATTGCAGGAGATTCAGGCCCAGTTGTCGACCGCCGTAGAGCAAGCCAAACTGGACTCACTCAACTATAAGCGTCAACAGAATCTGTGGGCACAAAACATTGGCAGCTTATCGCAGTTAGAAGCCAAAAAATTGGCCGCTGCGGCCAGCAAAAATGCCGTAAAAGCCCTGCAATCGAAACTCGCCCTGGCGCAAAGCCAACTGTCCTTCAATCAAAAGCAAGCCCAGAACAACCAAGGCAGTGCAAGTAAAAACTTGTCGGAGTTTGACATACGCTCCGACATCAGTGGTGAGGTATATCAATTGTTGGCGGAGAAAGGAGAATGGGTATCGCCCCAAAAACCCATTGCCATCGTTGGAAACAGCGGAGATTACCTCATTCACATGGAGGTTGATGAAGTAGACATCGCCAAGATCCAAGTAGGTCAGACCGCCATCATCGCCCTAGACGCCTACAAAGGACAGTCCTACAAAGGGCATGTGACGCGTATCATCCCCATCATGAATGCCAAATCGCAGTCGTTTGAGGTGGAGGCCGTGTTCGATGAAAAGCCCGCACAGCTGTATCCTGGACTCAATGCTGAGGTGAATATTGTGATCAACCGCAAAGAAAAAGCGCTTCTGATTCCATTGTCGTGCATCGACAAAAACAACGTAGTGAAAACCAAGGACGGCGATATTACCGTAAAAACCGGCTTGCGCAATTTGGAATTTGTGGAGGTATTAGAGGGCCTCACCGACCAGTCAGAGATTTTGATGCCCAAGGGGAAATAAGCCATGGGCAACGCCGTTTTGATTCAAATTGCCAAAACGCACTTGCTCACGCGCAAAAAGCAGAGTGCCATCGCCAGTTTGGGCGTAACCTTTGGCATCGGGACGTTCATTGTATTGGTGAGTTTCATGACGGGACTCAACGGTTTGTTGGATGGTTTGATCTTGAACCGAACACCCCATATTCGCATATATAACGAGGTGCAGCCCAGCGAAAAGCAACCCATTCAATTGCATCCCGCCTACAAAGGGGCCGTGCATATGGTGCATTCCATCAAACCCAAACAAGACCAAGCCAGCATTTACAACAACCAGCCGCTGATGTCGATCTTGAAGAAAAACCCGCTGGTTATGGGGGTAACGCCCCAAGTAAGCGCCCGGATTTTTTACCAATCGGGATCGGTGCTCCTGAACGGCAATGCCATCGGAATCAATGCCTTGGAAGAAGACCGGTTGTTCAATTTCAAACAATACATTGTAAATGGGCTTCCGCGCGACCTTGCCAACAACGAAAACGGAATCGTTTTGGGAATCGGTGTCGCAAAAAAGTTGAGTCTGGGAATCGGCGATCGGGTACAATTGTTGAGCAGTTCGGGGGCTACCTACCGACTCAAGGTCGTTGGTTTTTTTCAGAGTGGGCTGGCCGACATCGATAAAGTACAAAGCTATGTGAACGTGAAAACTGCACAGCGGATTGCCGGTGAGGGCAACAATTTCGTTACCGACATCAGTGTGAAGCTGTTCGATATCGAAAAGGCCAAAGTTCTATCGGATCAAATCGCCAAAACCTACGGGGTCAACAGCATCGATATTAAAGCCGCCAATGCGCAGTTTGAAACGGGTACCACCATCCGAAACATCATTACCTATGCGGTTTCCATCACCTTGTTAATTGTGGCGGGGTTCGGTATTTACAACATCTTAAACATGGTGATTTATGAAAAAATGAACGACATCGCCATTTTGAAGGCCACCGGATTTTCTGGCAGCGATGTGAAACGCATTTTTATATACCAGGCGATGTTCATTGGCATTGTAGGGGGATTGATTGGTTTGGCGATGGGCGGACTGCTGAGTTTTCTCATTAGCAAAGCACCCTTTGAAACGGAAGCCATTCCCACCGTAAAGACATTCCCGGTGAATTTCCAGCCCTTGTTTTATGCCATCGGGGCCATTTTCGCCATTGTTACCACCTTTTTCGCGGGGTATTTGCCTGCGCGGAAAGCCAGTAAAATCGACCCTGTTGAAATCATTCGCGGACAATAACGCATATCACAAAAACCTCATCCCAACCCTCCCATGAGTTTGCCTACCTCCACCCCCATTCTGCGCACCCACAACATCAGCAAATATTTTGTTGACCCCGTTCGGGTGCAGGTGCTGAAGGACATCAACATCGAAGTAAACCGCGGAGAATTTGTGTCGATCATGGGAAAATCCGGCTGCGGAAAAAGTACCTTGTTGTACATTTTGAGCACCATGGATACAGATTACGAAGGATCGTTGTTTCTGGGCGATCGCCTTCTAACGGGTTTGGATGGAGAGGCGTTATCTGAAGTTCGCAACCAGCACATCGGCTTCGTGTTTCAATTCCACTATTTGCTGCCCGAGTTTTCTGTGTTGGAGAATGTGATGATGCCGGGATTAAAATTGGGTAGAAAATCCAAAGCCGAGGTAGAACACGATGCGATGGAAAAATTGCGCTTGCTGGGTGTTCACGATCAATCGCACAAGAAAGCGACGCAGATATCGGGCGGACAAAAACAGCGCGTGGCCATTGCGCGGGCGCTAATCAACGACCCCACCATCATCATGGGCGATGAGCCTACGGGAAACTTAGACAGTAAAAATGCGGGGGTAGTATTTGACATTTTCAAAGAGTTGACCCATGAATTGGGAACTTCCCTGTTGATCGTAACCCACGATCCCGATTTTGCAAGAAAAACAGATCGCATCATCGAAATGGCAGACGGCGCTGTTGTTTGAGCCAATTTTTTCGTATATTTGCACTCCCGAAAAAGGTCGGATGGCCGAGTGGCTAGGCACGGGTCTGCAAAACCCTTTACAGCGGTTCGAATCCGCTTCCGACCTCCAATCAAAGCCCCCTTGTGTAACCAAGGGGGCTTTTTTTATGGTTACGGATTGATAATCAATCGCTCACTAAGCACCGTTCCATTGGATTCAAACTCCACAGAATAGGTTTTTCGTTGGGTGGCATTGTACAGCGGCAAGGCAAAGACACTCTCCCCTGCTGGCAATCCGCCCGGAAACGTATGTTTCAGCAAGGGTTGATTGGACTCATCGCGGAGGGGCAAAGTACAAGGACCCGCCTCCGTGATTTTGAGCAAAAAGTACACTTTTGCGTTTTCGGTATTGGGAAAAGCTTGAAAGTGAATTTGTCCGTTGTTGCCCTGGGTGACGAGTTTGGCTTCATTGAGCGATAGTTTCTGTGCGGGATCACGGAATACATCGTTGCGTTTCCAATACACGGCGTAGGCGTGTGATTCGGCGCGACTTTCATCGGCGTCGTTATCGAAAAACACATTGGGGGCCGTGGTAGAAAATCCGCCCACCAGGTAGCCGAGCAGCTGCGAATCGCCTTGCAATGATTCCAGGTCGATTACATCCGTGTTTTCAATTTTTGGGACGGTTGGCGCGGGAATGAATTCAGTGCCCGCCCCGATTCCTTTGGGCAATTGCAAAGGCAAAGCGTATTCACTGTATTCATTGGCGGCGGTGCGTTCGATGAGCGAGGCGGTTGCTACCACGGGCACATCTGGATCTTGGGTTAACAAACCGGAATCATCAAAAAAATACTGGGCGATGCCCCCGAAAAACAGATAAAACTGGGCATCCACCTTGTAGGAATAGAGCGATGTATGGGCGCTGTGATACTGGTTCAACAGTTGATGAAACCGGGGAACCTCGGTGATACTTCCGGCTTTTCCGTTGATTTCCAAGAGATTGGTATAGGGAATGTTGGCACGCTCTTGAAAGACGCCAGAAAACACCAACAAATCCTTGCGCACCGGAGGGTATCCGGTAATTGTGCCTGGACTTCCCAATGGAGACTCTTCGTGATGCAGGGATTCTAGGATGTTCACATCGCGGCGGCGGAATTGACTGTCGGTGAGCGGTTCCAACCACACCACATATTCTTTCACGGGTCGCGATTTTTTGCGGTTTTTGGGTTTGTTTCGGGTGTTCACCGATAGGCTTTTGAGTTGAAACCTGCGCGCACCGTGGTGGTATTCTTGTTCGAAACCCGGTCCATTTTGCGGCCCCATGGGATTGTAGAGGCCATCGAAACGATGTCCGCCCACCAAATAAAAGGTGTTGACCGGCTGTTGGTGAGGGTCATCATCGGTCAGTTTAAACATGGCACCCCCGGTGAGGGCAAATTGGGGATCTGTCCATTGCTGAAATACCGAGGTCTGGAGGTTGGTTGGAAGATTTCGGGCTTGGGGTTGTTTTCCGTTTTTGGTTTGATTTTTAACCGATTTCACGCTGGCCCTGCGCTGAAATTCGTTGCTCAACAGAGACAAATTCACCCGCGTTAAATACGGGAATGTTCTGTGAGCTTCCGGGTCGGTGAACCGCGATGGCGCGGTAAACAGGGAAATATCTTTGCGATTGGGCAACCCATATCCGCCCACCAGGTACAGGACATTATCTTCTTGGTGGAAGAGCATATTGGTGGAGGCCAATTGCGACTGGAGCGAGGGCGACAATCCATCTATGGACAGAGAATCTACAGTGCGGGTTTCAGGATCCACGCACCAGATGTAGCGATTGGCGTGGGCGGAATCGAAGGCCCGGAACGGCTGCCTTCGATGGAGCCCGTCGCGGCGGCCACCAAATAAAAACCATTTGCCTTGATATTGGGCCGCCGCAAAAGAATGCAACTGCGGCAAATTGGGAATTTCCAAGGGTTGAATACCCACAGAAAATGGATGTTGTGCCCCCAGCGGATTGCGCATCAACATCAGTAGCAGAGCCAGCCATAGCAAAGATCTCCGCCCAACGACAACATCCTTAAACCGCTGAAAGTTCTCCATACAACACATCATTCCAAAGGTAGTACAACCCACCAAATTTATCTGCCCGAAGAATCCATCCGCCCCAAAGTTTGTCGTATTTTCGTACCATGGCAACCGCAAGTACCCAATACCTCGGACAGCTCCGCTGTAGCAACATTCACCTACAAAGTGGCACTGAGATTTTTACCGATGCACCCAGCGACAACAAAGGGATGGGATCGGCCTTCTCTCCCACCGATTTGTGCGCGCTGAGTTTAACCACTTGCATCATCACCACCATCGGCATTTATGCCCAAACCAAAGGATTCGAAATCACGGAAATCACG
>VFQT010001959.1_pt1 | contig 22596 bp, 16 predicted proteins | sample 3512381 | NCBI WGS metagenome assembly VFQT01 (sample SAMN10412376, study PRJNA504923) | tailings metagenome | isolation source: Relicate 2 Philex TSF3 active mining site | place: Philippines: Tuba, Benguet | collected 2017-08-29
TGGTAACTTCAATAATACCATCTTCAGTAGGTGGACTTTTTACATCAATGGCTCTTACAATACCCAGATCATTGAGGGAGAGAACAGGAACTTCGGGATCACAAATCTGATCCATTAATTGCCAACATACTTTTGTGGCTTCCTTATGCACAGGGGTGGTGCTCATAATTTACCAATCACAACCCGGATACGTACGTTGCATATATTGCAAGTCAGTTAAAATATAACCAAGTTTTTCAGAGTGAACTCCGGTTTTACCTCCAAGTTGCATATAGCAGGAAGTAAGCGGTGCAAGAGATAGTGTAGCTTCTTCAAGTGTGGAATGCACTATTGAAAACCAATTTTTATGCAATGGAGCTGGATCAAGTCCTAAGGCTATTTCATAATCAGCGGCCTTGAATAGTTCGCCCGTATAGGGCCAAAGATTTTCCAGCGCTGTAACAAGACGTGTATGACTTTCTGGAGTCCCATCTCCCAATCGTAGCACCCACTCACTGCTCCAGCGGCAGTGATAATTAACTTCTTTAAGCGATTTGGTAGCAATGGCAGCTAGTGTAGCATCTTTTTCCTTGGACAGGTGCGTAAAGAGTTCGCGTTGAAAACAGCTGAAGAAAAATTGACGCAGAATGGTTTGCCCCCAATCACCGTTGGGTTGTTCAACCAGTAAACAATTTTTATATTCTCGTTCGTTTCGTAAATAAGCCAGCGTATCTTCTGTGGTTTCTCCCCCTTTCAACTGCGCTGCATATTGATATAAACTGCGGGCTTGTCCAATTAAATCCAATGTAATGTTAGTGATAGCGATATCTTGTTCCAGCACCGGCCCATGACCACACCAGGCTGAATTACGCTGACCTAATATCAGTGCACTATCTGCTAGATATAATGTATAATCAAGAAGTGCTTGTTGCATGAATTGAATTACATGTGTTTGACTTCATCAGGCAAGTCATAAAAAGTAGGATGTCGATACACTTTATCAGCGGCAGGTTCGTATAATTCTCCAGCTTCGGCGGGATTGGAAGCGGTGATGTATTTACTTTCTACTACCCAAATGCTAACCCCTTCCTGGCGTCTTGTATAAACATCTCTGGCATTTTCAATAGCCATCTGCGCATCGGTTGCATGCAGACTTCCCACATGTTTGTGATCCAATCCTTGTTTACTACGAATAAATACTTCCCAAAGTGGCCAGTCGGTTACAGGTTGTTGCTGATCGTTGGAAGGCGCTGCACCACTGCTGGCATCTGGAATATCTCCGTAGTATAATTTTTTTATGAAGTGTAACATATCAATTAGGCGGCTTTAGTACGCGTACGATGTTTGTTGGCATGAGCTTGTGCTGCTTCACGAACCCAGGCACCTTCTTCCCATGCTTTGCGACGAGCATCCAAGCGTTGTTTATTACAAGGACCATTTCCTTTTACTACTTGCCAGAATTCGTCCCAATTAATTTCTCCAAAGTCAAAATGGTGACGTGATTCATTCCAGCGCAGGTCGGGATCCGGTAAAGTCATTCCCAATAATTTTACCTGCTCGGCAATCATATCTACAAATTGCTGACGTAGTTCATCGTTTGTTTTGCGTTTGATCTTCCACTTCATGCTCATATCGCTATTGGTGCTTTCGCTATCTCGTGGACCAAACATCATTAGAGCAGGCCACCACCAGCGGTTGATGGCATCCTGACACATCGCACGCTGTTCCTTACTTCCTTTTGAAAGTACTAATAAGGTTTCAAATCCTTGTCGCTGATGAAAACTCTCCTCTTTGCAAATTCTTACCATGGCTCTGGCATAAGGGCCATAAGAAGTACGAGTCAGCATAACCTGGTTCATGATGGCAGCACCATCCACTAACCAACCGATTGCACCCATATCTGCCCACGTGAGGGTAGGGTAGTTGAAAATAGAAGAATACTTTGCTTTTCCATTGTGCAGATCATTGATCATTTGCTCTCTGGATTGCCCCAATGTCTCTGCAGCTGCGTATAAGTATAATCCATGTCCGGCTTCATCCTGGACTTTGGCAATTAAAATGGCTTTTCTTTTGAGAGAAGGAGCACGAGAGATCCAATTTCCCTCCGGCAACATCCCTACAATTTCGCTATGGGCGTGTTGGCTAATCTGACGAAGGTTAGTTTTTCTATAGGCCTCAGGCATCCAGTCCTTGGGCTCAATCTTAACTTCCTTGTCAATTTTTTGCTGAAAGAGTTCTTCCAGGTTATGCGTTCCCATACAAGTAACTTTAAAGGCAAATTTATTAAAAACTAACGAGCGTTAGGGTGCTTGTCGAAGATCTACTAGTTATTTGCTATCAAAATCCACCACAATTTTCTCTGTTTTGGGGTGGCTTTGACAGGTAAGGATGAACCCCTGCTCAATTTCTTCCTCTTCCAGACCCCAATGGATATCCATATTGACTTCCCCTTCCACTAATTTGGCTTTACAGGTACAACACATCCCGCCTTTGCAAGCAAAAGGAAGATCGGCACCTTGTTCCAAGGCAGCATCTAAAATAGTAGCGCTGCTGTTCAATGGAATTTCAATTTGAATCTGCCTGCCATCCAATAAAATGTGAATACTACTCTTTACTGTACTTTTTTCAGCACTCGCTTTGCCAATTGTATTAGGAATGCCAGCACCAGCATTAAAAAGCTCAGCATGTAGCTTTTTCTTATCCAAGCCCTTGGATTGCAGAAAATCCATGGCGGTATCTATCATTTCCCTTGGTCCACATAAAAAAACAGCATCGAGTTGCTGGTAGGGAATTAGTTTGGTTAGCTCCTCTAATTTTTCTTGATCAATTCTTCCAAAATTGAGTGCGCTGTCTGTTTTTTCACGACTTAATACATGGATCAATTTAAATCGATTCATGTATTGATTCTTTAAACCCTCCAGTTGTTCAAAGAAAATGATAGAATGGCGAGTGCGATTACCATAAACTAAAGTAAAGGAGCTGTGCGGCTCAATCGCTAAAGTAGTTTTAATAATAGAGAGCAGTGGGGTTATACCACTTCCTGCAGCCAGTGCCAGATAATTTTTTTGTTGTGCAGGATCAAGTGGTGTAAAAAACTTTCCCGTTGGAGGCATTACTTCCAAAGAGTCGCCTGCCTGCAAATGCTCATTGGCATAAGTTGAAAAAACACCTCCTTTAATTTTTTTGATGGCCACCCGTAATTCATGATCAAGAGGAGAAGAACATATTGAATAGTTACGACGAACTTCCTGTCCGTTGAGAGTAGCTTTTAAAACCAGATTTTGACCTTGTGTAAATTGAAAGCTATCCTGCAGTGTAGCTGGAACTTCAAATGCCAGGGATACACACTCAGCAGTTTCTTTTTTTACTTCCTTGATGGTTAATCGGTGAAAATGCAACGACATGCTTAATCGTTTTTACGCAACCCGTCAACCAAAATCGTTAGCATATTATCCTCCAACTCACGTGCATTGATTTTTTTTCTGCTACGATGCCAGCTTTCAATTCCTCCAATGGCATGCAATAGGATCAAAACAGCTGTAGGGGCATCAATACGACGAATTTCTTTTTTATCGATTCCCTGTTCTATCAAGGCAGCAAAACGCTTTCTATATGTACGACGCTGTGTTTGGAAATTGGATAAATAAGGTTCCTCTAAATGACGCCATTCCCGATCTGTCACAAATACCTGTTCGTAATTATCAATGATTTGACGGATATGGAAACGGAGCACCTGTTCAATTTTGGCAATGGTGTTCTCTGTGCTGGCCTCTACCTGATCCATGTGCTCATTGAAAAGATTGGCCATCTCAAAACAGATAGCTTCCAGAATTTCTTGTTTAGAGCGAATGTGATTGTATAAACTGGCGGCTTCAATACCCACTGCCTCAGCCAGGTCCCGCATGGAAGTGGCTGAAAAACCACGTTGGCGAAACATAGCAGCGGCTTTGAGCAGTATTAAACCCTTCTTGGATGCTTTCTTTCTAGGTGTTTTTGCCATTGGTAAACTAAGAGTGGAAAGGTAGTGAATTACTGGCTTTTTTTGATACGATGAATTAACCTAGGTTTGCGCCATGTCATTAATTACCGTAGGAACCATGGCCTTTGATGCCATTGAAACACCATTTGGAAAAACAGACCGAATTGTAGGTGGCTCTGCAACCTATGTAGCGTATTCGGCCAGTAATTTTATAAAACCTGTGCAGCAGATTTCCATTATTGGAAATGATTTTCCAGCCGAAGAGCTTGCTGATATGCGCGCCCGTGGCGTACAATTGGATGGGGTGGAAGTAGTACCAGATAAGCCCTCCTTTTTTTGGAAAGGACGTTATCACGAGGATATGAATAGCCGTGATACCTTGGTTACTGATCTGAACGTGCTGGCAGATTTTGATCCAAAAGTTCCCGAATCCTACCAGGGCGCTGAGTTTTTAATGCTGGGTAATCTATTGCCCAAGTTGCAATTGAATGTAATCCAAGAGTTGCGTACCCGTCCTCGTTTCATTGCAATGGACACGATGAACTTTTGGATGGAAACGGCTATGGCAGATTTAAAAATTGTACTTCGCTATGTTGATATGCTAATGGTGAATGATAGCGAAGCGCGTCAGCTCTCCGGGCAGTTCTCCCTGGTAAAAGCTGCAAAAAGTATCATGGAAATGGGCCCCAAATATCTCATTATTAAAAAGGGCGAACATGGAGCACTTCTCTTTCACGGAGACCAAGTGTTTTATGCGCCTGCCCTGCCCTTGGAAGATGTATTTGATCCGACTGGTGCTGGGGACACATTTGCAGGGGGCTTTATGGGCTACTTAGCAAAAACAGGTGATGTCTCTTTTGAGAATATGAAGCGCGGTATTATAGTTGGATCGGCTTTGGCTAGCTTCTGTGTAGAAAAGTTTGGACCCACTCGTTTGAAAGAAGTGAATCAGGGTGATATCAATGGACGCGTTCGTTTGTTCCAGGACTTGGTCAACTTTGATATCGAACTCTCTTAAGTAAATCTCGTAATTCTTACGAGTTAAAAGCTCAGCTTATTTTCGGGCAAAAGAGTATCCGAATTTCAGGCCGAACCATACTGGCCAAAATCCGTTTTCATTAAACTGAGGAGTAACAGCCACACCCCACATGATGCCGCCATTGGCAGGTTGTCTACGATAACCCAAGGTCATGTGTCCAAAAACTGAATTCTTGGCATCGATAGTTAAGCCGGCAACATCTACTGGATAAGGATCGTAGCTACCACCGGGCCATCCCCAATCAAATTTGTCTTCGTAATGGAGGAAAGTGGCACCAAATCCCATTTCAAAAAAGTGTTTATTGTCCTTGGTCAATAACCAGTTTATACCCAAGGGTAAGGTGAAAACTTTTTCATAAGAGCTGGTAAAGCCACCTAGACCCGCTTTGAATCCAATACCATCTGCTGATTTCTTTAAACGAGTTTCATACATGGCATTGAAGGCAACACCATTACCACCCAACTCAACATATATATTTTGACGAGGAGCAACTTCCTGAAATTTACTGGAGGATGATTGGGCCCAGCTGTTTGTAATAAAAAAACAGCTAACTAGGGCAACAAGTACTACTAATCTCTTTTGCATAAAGTTGATTTTGATGTATAGACGGCTGCAAGATAAATCATGCTGCACAGTATTCAATTGATTCTTGTTAAACTTTCTTAAAACCGTATGTAATAGTTACGGGTAGTCGGGTAGTTTTAGTTTGTCCGTTAAGATCGTATTGCTCAATTATAAAAATATACTCACCAGCTTCACAAGGTTTACCTGTTTCTTGGATGCCATTCCATAAAAAGTAACCATTTGTAGATAGGAGTGCACGCGGAACCAGATTTTTTATAAATCTTCCTCTTGTATCAACAATCTTGACCGAAATTACTTGCCCACTCCCCACATTTGCATACAGCAATCTGCATTGATCCTCCCAGCCATCTAAGTCGGGTGAGAATACGTTGGGTCTAATTTCAAAATTTCCTTGCGCTGCCGTAGTTGTAATTGTTTGAGAGTTTTTTTGTCCCGGTGTGGCAAAACCGACTGTAGAAGCAGCACTATGCCAGTTATAGCTATTTTGGGTAGTTGTAGTTGGATCTATTCTTTCTAAGGATACCCCTTCTTTTTGTTGTAATAATTCAAAGTGCCAGGATTCATCATAGTGAAGCTCGTCCAAGATTTCTCCTTGCGTATTCAGTAGCACAATTCTTCCTTCTTCATTGGGCAGTGTAATAAAGGGGTTTATTTGCTGAAGTGTTGCCGTGGCAGTAACCAGGTATTCCCTTTTGATAGCATGCGTGTCTTTTGAAAAAGCAATATGCTGTCCAGGCAAAAGTGCAATTGGATGGTTAGCTAATTTGTAACTGCTTCCCACTTGGCCACCATTGTTTTTTAATGCTATTCTAAGGTCGGATAATGCAATAATTTTTTTGCTGGTATTTAAACACTCTACAAATTCTTCTCCACTTGAACGCGGGTTGAATAATATCTCATTTAGTATAATTGATCCGCGTATAGCGGGAGTAGCCAGCCCTGTTTTCACTGTCCAGCTTCCTGCTTCTTTGCCACCCGAACAATTGGTAAGGTCTTTTATGTTCAATGTAATTATACTGTCTGCCGTTAAGGGTTGAGAAAGGGTAAGAATAACTTCAGTGTAGTGTGGGGGAAGAATACGAATGGATTGATAAAAATTAGTAGGAGAATTATTGATCCATTCTCCCTTGCTGACGGTGGCACTATCAAGTGGCCGATTAAATACAAGATGTAAGTTCCATGCATCTTTGACAAAAGTAAAATTTGGCTTTGCAGGTGCTATCGGTCCTGTAAAGGATTGATTTTTTTGACCAGGACTTCCTCCCTCTGCATGCTGGCTGGCTTTCCAGTTGTTTTGCTCCTGACATGGATTACTTGTGTTGGTCATTTCTAAGGTCCAGCCACCTTCTGCTTTCCAGGGGAACTCATACCACTCAATAGAGTAGTTGACCGCGTGTACTGTTTTACCTGTTGGATCTCGCAGCGAAATAGTTTCTCCTTCATTACTCAGCGAGGGAAAAGGGGAGAGCGCCAATGTTTTTCCATATTTGCTAAGCGCGCTCTGTGCCACTGTGCTACAAAGAATCAGTAAACTATCGGGTGCAAGAAAATAGGGGGGAAAAGAACTGCTCAACGAAGAGCCAGCAGTAAAACGCCAATTTTGAAGTGCAATCACTTCCTTAGAGTTGTTTTTTATTTCAACCCATTCGAAAGCGGGTAATCCAACCGCCGGGGAGGGATCTGCCATGATCTCCTGGATAATCAATCGATGATGCGGTTGCGCAATCACAACGTAATTATGTAGTAATCCCATTACTAGCAATACCCTGACAATTTGATTTTTCATAGAAGAAAAACTAACAGTCGTTCATTTATTTTTCAAGTCATCCCATTGTTTTTTTTCTTGGAATTCATCAGAAAAATTCAACAGCGTATTACATTCGCAATTCAAATTAAATCGAGATGAAAGTTGCTGTAGTGGGTGCCACCGGATTGGTGGGTACTAAAATGATTCAGGTCTTAGCCGAACGCAAGTTCCCTGTAACAGAGTTAATCCCCGTTGCCTCTGAAAAATCAGTGGGTAAAGAAATATCATTTGCCGGGAAAAAATATAAAGTGGTGGGCATGCAAACAGCCATCGATAGTAAACCTGCTGTTGCTTTATTTTCTGCAGGGGGTACTACCTCCCTGGAGTGGGCGCCAAAATTTGCTGCAGCCGGAATTACGGTGATTGATAATTCCTCAGCTTGGCGAATGGATCCTGATAAACCGTTAGTTGTTCCTGAGATTAATGCGAGCGTATTGACTGCAGCCGATAAAATTATTGCCAATCCCAACTGCTCTACTATTCAAATGGTAGTAGCGTTAAACCCTCTTCATAAGCGCTATAAAATTACAAGAGTTGTAGTGAGCACCTACCAAAGTGTTACCGGTACCGGTGTCAAAGCGGTGGAGCAATTACAGGGCGAACGTCGTAAAGCCCATGGTGAAGATACTGCATACCCCATGGCTTATAAGTATCCAATTGATTTAAACGTAATCCCTCAGATTGATGTTTTTCTGGATAATGGGTATACCAAGGAGGAAATGAAAATGGTAAAGGAAACCTGCAAGATCATGCGAGATGATACGATTCGGGTTACCGCCACTACTGTGCGTATTCCTGTAATGGGAGGACATAGTGAAAGTGTGAATGTGGAATTCGAAAAGGAATTTGATTTATCCGATATCAAACAAATTTTGCAAGAAGCACCCGGCGTGGTATTGGTAGATGATCCCGCGCAGCAAGCGTATCCCATGCCCATGGATGCGCATGAAAGAGATGAGGTCTTTGTAGGAAGATTGCGTAGAGACCAGTCACAACCGCGCACACTAAATGCATGGATCGTGTCCGATAATCTTCGAAAAGGGGCAGCTACCAATGCTATTCAAATTGCAGAGTACCTGGCGGAACAAAAATTGATCTAAGTAATTTATTCGCCGAGTAGGTTTATAAATTCTTGTTCGTTAATGATGTGAATGGACGGAATTTTCTTTGCTTTTTCCAATTTGCTACCGGCTTCCTCTCCGGCTACCAGGTAATTTAATTTGGCGCTGACGCCACTTAATAATTGACCTCCGTTCGCCCTTACCATCTCTTCAGCTTCACTTCTTTTTAGCTTAGAGAGTGTGCCTGTAAATAAAAATGTTTTGCCAATGAGATTACCTGTTGCAGGAATATCCTTCTTTTCGTTTCGTAATGTCAATCCTAGTTTTTCCAGGTCATGCAGCATGGTAATATTTTCTGCATTTTTAAAAAATTCATAAATACTTCCCGCTACTTTGATCCCAACATCTTCTAGTTGTTGTAACTGTTCCTCTGAATAGGATTGAAAGTCAAGCAAATGGTTGACCGCATTGGCCAAAGTACGTGCTGTGGTCTCGCCTACATAACGAATTCCCAGTGCATAAATCAATCGATGTAAGGGTTGTTTTTTAGATAGTTCAATAGCTTGTTGTAAATTTTCGATTGACTTTTTACCAAAGCCTTCCAGCAAGGCGAGTTTTGTAAAATCAAGTGCGTAGATCCCAGGAATATCGCGGAGCAATCCTAGTTCTACAAATTTTCTAACGTTGGCCTCACCGAATCCTCTGATATCAAGTGCATCCTTGCTTACGAAGTGAATAATTCTTTCGATTACCTGTGCAGGGCACTCAATATTGATACAACGCCATACCGCTTCTTCCTCTTCTTTGAATAATTTACTGGCACAGACGGGGCAGGTAGTGGGAAATTGAATCTGCTTTTCTTTTCCGGTCCGTGCCTCTGTTAATGATTTGACAATTTGTGGGATCACATCTCCTGCTCTTTCAATCAGCACTTGATCTCCAATTCGAAGATCTTTTTCTGCAATGTATTCCTGGTTATGTACCGAGATGCTGGAAACCATCACGCCGCCTACGGCTACCGGCTCTAGTTTAGCAACTGGCGTAACGGCTCCTGTTCGTCCTACCTGAAATTCAATCCCGATTAATTGCGTGGTGGCTTGTCGGGCTTTGAACTTATAGGCTACGGCCCATCGTGGGTGATGAGAAGTCATCCCTAGTTTTTCCTGCAAGGCAACTTCATTCACTTTAATGACCATCCCGTCAATTTCATAGGGAAGCGTATCGCGTATGGCTTCAAACGCTAAGCAGTAATCAATTACTTCTTGAATAGTTGTAAATACTTTTTTTTCTCGCTCGGGACTTCTGAAGCCCAAATTCCACAATAACTCAAGTGTAGCTGCATGGGAAAGAAGCGCAGCAGGTGATTGTTCCTCTTTTTGCAACAAAAAATAACTTAGGTGGTAGACAAATACTTCCAGGTTACGTTTGGCTACTTCACGTGGATCTTTTAATCGTAATGTCCCAGTGGCCGCATTACGAGGATTTGCTAAGGGGGCTAATCCTTGTGCAGTCAAACTTTGATTGTACCGACTAAAATTTTCTTTATTCATCAATACCTCACCGCGGATCTCCGCTTGTTGAATTCCAAACTTTGAAAAGGGGGCTGTCAAAGGAACTGAGTGTATTTGACGAATATTGATGGTCACCTCATCACCCTCAACTCCATCCCCGCGTGTTGCTGCTCTTACCAGCTTATCATTTTCGTATATCAAGGAAATGCTGCCTCCATCAAATTTCGGTTCTACACAATAGCTCATAGAAGTAAGGCCAGATAACTCACGAGCCTTTCTGTCAAAATCAAGCAGATCGGCTGCATTATAGGAGTTGTCTAAAGACAACATGGGAACCAGGTGCTGGACTGTCGGGAATTCTTTGGTTAGTTCGTAAGCTACTCGTTGAGTAGGAGAGTCAGGGCTGATGAGCGTTGGATGTTCTTTTTCTATTTTCTCAAGCGCCTTGAAAAGTTGATCATATTCGTAATCGGAGAGCAAGGGGTCATTCAAAATATAATAGCGATGCTCATGAAAGCGTAGCACTGATCTTAACTCTTCAATTGCGGAAGATTCTATTCCCTTTTTAAGTGCTTGAAGCAGGGATTGAGTTCGTTCCATCCACGAGGGGGTCTCATCTTTCCTGTACATGGGTGCTAAGCTAAACGTAAAATTCCAACTATTTAATGTGTTAAAAACACATATTACTTGGTATATTCGTAATAGCCGAAAAAGCTGCCATATGAAAAAGATCCTCTTGCTCGCATTACTGATCTCCGGATCAGTCCATGCCTCGTTTGCTCAATTATTAACTTGGACACCCTCCTTTGCCAAGGATAACGATAACGTATCAGTGGTGGTAGATGCCACAAAAGGGAATAGAGGATTAAATAATTACACCAACACAAGCGATGTCTATGTACATACAGGGGTCATTACCAATTTAAGTACTTCACCAACGGATTGGAAGTATGTAAAATTTGGGGCACAAAACCCTTGGGGGCAACAGGTAGCCGGTTTGCAGGCCACCTCATTGGGTAATAATAAATGGCGTTACGATATTAATAACGTCAGAGCCTTTTACGGAGTGCCAGCAGGTGAAACTATTTTAAAAATTGCCATCTTATTCAGAAATGGAAACGGTTCGCTGAAGCAAACCAACTCAGATGGATCGGATATGTTTATTCCCATCTATACTACCGAATTACAAGTTCGTTTTTCAGAGCCTTCTTATCAGCCCACATCAACACCCACTCCCGAACCCATCAATTTGCAGGTTGGACAAACACTTCCCGTAACAGCAATCACCAGTTTGTCTGCCACTACACTTCGACTAATTCACAATACAACCCCTGTACAAACTGCTTCCAATGTAACCACGCTTTCTGCAAATGTGACTGTCACTACTTCGGGTGATCAGACAGTAATTGCAGAGGCCATTTCTGGTGCCACTATCAAGCGAGATACACTTCGCTTTTTTGTGAGTGGTGGAGTAAATACAGCTCCGCTACCGGCTGGAGTCCGTGATGGAATTAATTACGAACCGGGGAATACCAGTGTGGTGTTAGTGCTCTATGCACCTGGTAAATCAAGAGTGTCTGTGATTGGAGATTTTCCGGGAAGCAATTGGTTAGAGCAATCCGCTTTTGCCATGAACCGAACTCAGGATGGTAATTATTGGTGGATACGAATCACGGGACTCACCCCGGGAACGGAGTATGCGTTTCAATATTTAGTAGATGGAACTTTAAAAGTTGGAGATCCTTATGCTGAGAAAGTATTGGATCCCTGGAATGATCAATATATCACTCCCGCTACTTATCCCAATCTTAAACCTTATCCCACCGGAAGAACCACAGGTATTGTGAGTGTTTTACAAACTAATGAACCTACTTACAACTGGACGGTAAATAATTTTACGCGTCCTGATAAAAGAGGATTGGTGATTTATGAAATGTTGCTTCGTGATTTTGTGGCAGCACACGATTGGAAAACACTTAGGGATACCCTCTCTTATTTACAACGCTTAGGGGTGAATGCCATCCAGTTAATGCCGGTGGGGGAATTTGATGGTAATGAAAGTTGGGGGTATAACCCTTCTTACTTTTTTGCTCCCGATAAATATTACGGACCAAAAAATGCCATGAAGGAATTTATCGATTCATGTCATCGCAGAGGAATTGCTGTAATCCTGGATATGGTATTGAATCATACCACGGGAAGTAATCCATTGGCTGCATTATATTGGAACAGCGCAAGCAATCAACCCGCTGCTAATAATCCCTGGTTGAACGAAACGGCCCGACATCCCTTCAATGTATTCAATGATTTTAACCATGAGAGTTTAGCTACACGATATTTCAGTAGCCGTGTAATGGAGCATTGGTTAAAAGAGTACAAAGTGGATGGCTATCGTTTTGATCTCTCTAAAGGTTTCACCCAGAATAATACAGGATCGGATGTAGCAGCCTGGGGACGATACGACGCTAGTCGGGTTGCAATTTGGAAACGTTACTACGACACGATGCAACTGAAATCTGCAGGGAGCTATGTAATTCTTGAACATTTTGCAGATAATTCAGAGGAGATTGAATTATCTAATTATGGCATGTTGCTTTGGGCAAACAACACCTATCAGTTTCAGGAAGCCGCGATGGGATTTTTACCCAACTCAAACTTCAGCGGTACTATTTTCACAGCACGAGGTTGGACTAAACCACACTTGTTAGGCTATATGGAAAGTCATGATGAGGAGCGATTGATGTATAAGGCCCTGCAGTTTGGTAACTCATTGGGTACTTACAATATCAGAAGTCTGGCAACAGCCTTAAAGCGAATGGAGCTAACAGCTGCGTTTGGCACCATGATACCAGGACCTCGTATGATCTGGCAGTTTGGTGAAGTAGGATATGACTTTTCCATCAATCATTGTCCGGATGGTACTGTAAATAATAATTGTCGTACGTCTAATAAACCTATTCGCTGGGATTATCAAAATGTTACTGAGAGAAAAGCACTATTCAATGTGTACAGTAAGTTGAACCAATTAAGACAACATCCGCTTTATAAAAATAATTTTACTTCTGATCGGATTGTGCATTCGCTCAATGGACCCTTTAAATGGCTTCAGTTAACTACGGACACTTCCAACATTGTGGTGCTTGGCAATTTTGATGTGGCGGCATCACAGGCATCCATTACTTTTCCCAATGCCGGCACTTGGTATGATTATCTTACAGGATCTACTTTCAACGCTACAGGGGCTGGCCAGTCAATTGTATTACAAGCTGGCGAGTATAAAGTCTATGTCAATCGGAATATCACCAACAGTGGTGGCGGCGGTGGTACAGGAGGCGGCGGTGGCGGCGGCACGGGTGGAGGCGGAACTATTACAGCGTTTTCCGCTAAGGTTCTTCCCAACCTTGTGAATAGAACAGCTAGTGGGATAGGCAATATGGAATTAGTCCTGGAATTACCAACGGCCGGTGTGGTCATGGCTTCCATTTATAATTTGGCAGGGCAACAATTATCCGTTGTTCAAAACGGTTCACTCACTAATGGTGTACATAGAATTTCCTTGCAACAAAAAATACAAACATTGGCTGCAGGAAGCTATATCATTAGAATTACAGCTCCCGGTACGCAATCGGTAGTTCGATTTGTTGTTCAATAACCTACTGCTATGCCTCACACAACCTTAACATTAAAGAGTGCTGCATCCGAAAAACGTAATCGGAAAGATTATTTCAATATTGCAGTTTCTGTAGACTGCGTAATTCTTGGATATGAGAATAAAGAATTAAAAGTTTTACTGATTGAGTCCGACCTCGAAGAATTCAAGGGATTATATTCTCTCCTGGGTGATTTGGTTCGTCCGGATGAAGACCTTGATACAGCTTCTTATCGGGTTTTAAAAGACAGAACCGGATTAGACGATGTTTACCTAGAGCAAGTCTTGTCATTTGGAAACATTGATCGTCATCCTTCAGGAAGGGTGGTTACTACGGCTTATTATTCTTTATTAGATATACGAAATCATGCTTTGCAATTAAGTCACAACGAACTTTCCTGGCATTCAGTTAAGGACTTAAAAAAGTTGGCATTCGATCACAAGGAGATTTTAGATACTTGTCTGAAACGTTTGCGTGAGCAAGTCATGGAAAGACCTATAATTTTCAATCTGCTTCCCTCTAAATTCTCTTTACGTGAGTTGCAGGAGGTTTATGAGGCCATTTTAGGAGTAGGGTTAGATCGACGTAATTTTCGCAAGAAAATCATGCTAAAAGATTGGATGACAGACCTTAAGGAGATGGAGACCGATGTTCCACACAGGCCCGGAAAGCTCTACAAAGTCAGTGTCCGATAAAATCTTAAACAAGAAATTTTGCTAACATAAAATTTTCTTAATATTGTGTATTGGATACACATTCGTGTGTGTCCCCAAATCTGATTGCTTAACCATTAATGATTGCTTATGTCATTATCTAAACTCTCGAGGGTGTTCAGCCTGATTGTGCTAACACTCGTTGCGCAATTCTCTTTTGCGCAGGATAGAGTGATTACCGGAAAAGTTACTGATGCCAATGGTGCGCCACTTACAGGTGTAAGTGTTACGGCCAAGGGAAGTAATGCCGGCACTCAATCCGACGCACAGGGACAGTTTCGAATCAGCGTTGCTTCTACTGTAAACACACTGGTGATTTCCTCTGTTAATTTCACAACACAGGAAGTTTCAATTCAAGGTGTAAGTGCAGTAAATGTAGTGCTAGCTAGTGCTAACAGTACACTGGGTGATGTAGTGGTGGTGGCTTACGGTACACGCCGTAAGACAGACCTGACCGGCTCTGTTACTGCGGTCACTGCTAAAGATTTTCAGAAGGGAAATATCAACTCTTCCGAGCAACTTCTCGTGGGTAAAGTAGCGGGTCTCTCCATTACCACTGGTGGTGGTGCTGCCGGAGGCGGAAGCCGAATCCGTATTCGTGGTGGTGCTTCACTTAATGCAAGCAACGATCCGTTGATTGTAATTGATGGAGTGCCTGTTGATGGAAACGGTGTTTCTGGTTCAGCAAATCTCTTGAATACCATTAACCCCAATGATATTGAGTCAATGACCATCTTGAAAGATGCTTCTGCAACTGCTTTGTATGGTTCACGTGCCTCTAACGGTGTTATCATTGTAACTACTAAAAAAGGTACAAAAGGAGCACTTCGTTTTAATTTCAACAACACTACTTCAGTAGGAATGATTACTGATTATGTAGATGTGTTAACGGCCGATGAAGTGCGCGATATCGTAAATAAGGATGCGGTGGCTACCGGTAATAACATGTACAAAAACATGTTGGGTACCGCTAATACAGACTGGCAAAAAGAAATTTATCAGGCTGCCATTGGGGTGGATAATACCATCAGTGCTTCCGGAAGCCTTGGTAACATTCCTTTCCGTGCCTCCTTGGGGTACTTAAATCAAAATGGTATTCTTCGTACCAATAATTTCAGTCGTATTTCAACGGCCATCAATCTTTCACCAAAGCTGTTGAATGACAATCTTTCGCTGAATATTTCTGTGAAAGCCACTCAAACGCGTAACAATTTTGCCAATGAAGGCGCGATTGGAAATGCCGTCAGTTTTGATCCAACTAAACCTGTGTTAAGTGGTAACAACAATTGGGGTGGATATTACGAGTGGTTGAACGGAGCAGTTCCAAACGATCTTTCTAACCGCAATCCTGTTGCCTTATTGATGTTACGTGATAACCGCTCTACTGTAAATCGTATGATCGGTAATGTGCAAGCTGAATATAAACTTCCTTTCTTGCCAGACTTAAAAATCCAAGCTAACGTAGGTATGGATTTTGCAGCAGGTAGTGGAAATAATAATATAGACTCTGTAGCAGCTACCAATTATGTGACTGGAGGTCGTCGTCAATACTACGAGCAACAAAAAATTAACCAGTTGGCTGATGTAGGGTTGTTCTACTCCAAAGAGGTGAAAAGCATCAAGAGTAAAATTGATGTATTGTTAACGCACAGCTATCAGAGCTTTGTTACCGATGTATCTAATTTCCCTGCATTAAGCTATCGCGCCATTTTTGATCGCGCTAACCCTGCAAAAAAAGATACCATCATTGGTACCGAGCCTGTATTCTTAACGGATCGTCCGGAGTACAGATTGGAATCGTATATCGGAAGAATCAACTACACGTTGATGGATAAATACTTGTTGACTGCTACGATCCGTAGCGATGCAAGTTCTAAGTTGAATCCTAAAGATCGTACCGGTTATTTCCCTTCACTGGCATTGGCATGGAAAGCACGCGATGACTTTTTCCGCAACTCCAGCAAGGTGAATGATTTAAAATTCCGTTTTGGATGGGGAGTTACTGGTCAACAAGATGGAATTAGCTACTACTCCTATCTGCCTCGCTATACAGTTAGTAATAACACAGCGATGCAGCAATTCGGTACGGCCTGGGTTAATTACCTGCGTCCTGCTGGTTACGATCCTTCTATTCGTTGGGAAACTACCACTACCACCAACCTCGGATTGGATTATGGATTCTTCAATAATCGCGTGAGTGGTTCAGTTGATTTTTACAAGCGTAAAACAAAAGACTTGTTAGCAAATGTGGCAGTAGCTTCTGGTGCCAATTTTGTGAACGAGATTGTTACCAACGTAGGTAATATCAACAGTGAAGGGGTAGAGGTAACCTTGAATTTGGTACCTATCCGCAATAAAAACGTGACTTGGGATATTAATATGAATTACACCTACAACAAAGCCACCATCACAAACTTGTTACGTAATCCTGATCCTAAATTCAAAGGACAAGAAGTTACAGGAATTGGGGGTGGAACCGGAAATACAATCGGTATTCATGCGGTAGGTTATTCACCCAACAGTTTCTACATGTTGAAGCAGATCTATGATCAAAATGGAAAACCCATTGAAGGTTTGTTCGAGGATACGAATCGTGATGGATTGATCAATAATGATGATCGCCAGATCAGTCAAAAGCCCGCTGCCGATGTATTATTGGGCTTCAGCACTTCTCTGAGTATAAAGAAATTTTCATTTGGAATTGCGGGTCACGGTATGTTGGGTAATTATCTCTACAATAACGTTAATTCCAATAACGCTACGATGCGTTCTATCAAGAACCCCGTTCAGTTTATTGGAAATGCTACACGTGATTTGCTGAACACTAATTTCAACAACAACTGGTACCTGTCTGACTACTATTTGGATAATGCATCGTTTTTACGTGTCGATAACATCAATTTTGGTTACGATGCAGGACGCGTGTTTAACGATAAGGCAACCCTGCGCATAAATGCTAGTATCCAAAATGTGTTCATGATTACAAAGTATGGTGGACTGGATCCAGAGAATGCAGGTGATGGAGGAGTAGATGGCAACATTTACCCACGCCCACGTGTGTACTCACTAGGTTTCAATCTTGACTTTTAATTTTAAAATAAACGCATCATGAAAAATATAGTCATCAAAAACACACTGCTGCTGGGAGTTGTTTTATTCCTCAGTGCTTGTGCAAAAAAGTTGGATCTATTCCCACCCAACGACCTGACTTCTGAAGATGTATACTCAACTGCTGCCGGTTATCGTCAGGTGTTGGCTAAAGTATATGGAGGGTTAGCAACTACTGGTAACAGTGGACCTGCTGGTGCTTCAGATATTCAAGGTTTGGATGAAGGTTCACAATCACCTTTCCTCCGTGGTTTCTTTAATTGTCAGGAATTGACTACCGATGAGGCGGTTGTATCCTGGAATGACCAAACCATTAAGGATTTCCATAACCTAAGCTACTCCAGTGCAGATCCTTTCTTAAAAGGAATGTATGCACGCCCCATCTATAATATTATGGTGGCTAATGAGTATCTCCGTGAATCAACCGACGAAAAATTAGCAGCTCGCAAATTGAGTGCTGATGAGGTAAATGCAATCAAGGCAACTCGCCCTGAGGCTCGCTTCCTACGCGCCTTCAATTATTGGGTAATGATGGATTTGTTTGGCCGTTCAACCTTTATCACTGAGGCCAATGAGGTGGGCACTAAACTTCCACAGGAAATCTCTCGTGCTAATCTCTTCAACTATATTGAGCAAGAATTAAAAGCCATTGAGAACGAACTCAAAAATCCTCGTACCAATGAATATGGTCGTGTAGACAAAGGCGCTGCATGGGCTTTGTTGGCACGTATGTACTTGAATGCACAAGTGTACACGGGTTCTGCTCGTTGGAGCGATGCAATCACTTACGCTAGTAAAGTAATTGCAGGTGGTTATTCGCTGCATGGCAACTACCGTGAATTGTTCATGGCGGATAACGACAAGCGTACAAACGAAATCATCTTTGCTATTACATGCGATGGATTGAAAGCTCGTTCTTACGGGAACACTACTTTCTTTATCCACGCTGCTGCGGGTGGAGATTATGATGATTTTGGAACCAACCAAGGTTGGTTTGGCTACCGTGCTACAAAAGGACTAGCTGATCGCTTTCCAGATTTGACGGGCGCTACGGACCGTCGTGCTATGTTTACCACTTCCTTGTACGGTACTAGTCCTGCTCAAATCGCTATCAATGATGTAGCAGATTTCAGCAATGGATTACACGTTATCAAATGGAGAAATATCCGTTCTGATGCACAGCCAGTTTCAGACGCAACTCGTTATTGGTCTGATATTGACTTTCCTGTTTTCCGTTTATCAGAAATGCATTTGATCTATATCGAAGCAACCCTACGTGGTGGCACGGGTGGTGATCCTGCTACTGCCTTAGCTTACATCAATGCCATCCGTCAGCGTGCTCACAATGGTAGCACGGCTGCTGATATCACAGCTAGTCAGCTGAACCTTGATTTTGTATTGGACGAAAGAGCACGTGAATTATACTGGGAAGGCCACAGAAGAACAGACCTTGTTCGTTATGGTCGTTTGACTACAGGTACTTACCTCTGGCCTTGGAAAGGTGGTGTAGCTTCGGGTACAGCAGTGGATAGCAAGTACAATTTATTTCCGGTGCCTGCTTCCAACAGAACTTCTAATCCAAACCTGAGTCAAAACCCCGGTTTCTAATCAACAATAAAATTGATTGCCATGAAAAACATAGCAAAACTTCTGCTGGGATCCTTCCTTCTGATGGGGATTGTTTCCTGCGATAAAGAAGAAAATCAAATCATGTACATGGGCGGTACCAATCCGGTGTTGTCTACTACTGCAACTGCACCCATTGTACTTCGTAAAGAGAACAGAGATCAGGTAGGTCTTGTACTCAACTGGACAAATCCCAATTACCGCTTCACTACAGGCGTAAGTTCACAAGATGTTACTTACCTCTTACAAATTGACACGGTGGGTGGAAATTTTGCCAGTCCTAACAAGCAAGAAATTGCTATTGCTAAGGACCTTGGAGCAAGAATGACCGTGAAGGATCTAAATACTGTATTAGGTAAAATGGAACTACGTGCAGGTACTGCATACAATGTGCAGATGCGTGTAAGAGCCTCTTTGATCAATGGTACGGTTCCTCTTCTTTCTAATGTCCTCACTGTTCGTATTACACCTTATTTGGATTTTGCAGTTGAGCCTCCAGGAACTGAAGCCGGTGGTTACAATGATGCAGGACTATGGGCAATCGGTGATGCGTTTGCTTCTGGTTGGAACAATCCTATGGGTGCGCCTTATAACGTAACACAAAAATTCAGAAGAGACGCCAGCAACCCATTGCTTTACATCTTAGATGATGTAACCTTTAATGCAGGTGGCTATTACAAGCTTATCCAAACTCAAGGAGTTTGGGGAACACAATATCATGCCTTGGCGCCTGCTGCTGCACTAGGTGGTGAATTTGAAAAGCGCGATGCCGATCCAGCTTTCCAAAGCCCTGGAGCCGGTCGCTATAAAATTGAGGTGAACTTCCAGACTGGTAAATACAAATTAACCAGACTCTAAATCAAAAAACGTACTGCCATGAAAAATATGCGTAAACTCTTTTATCTGGGTCTGGTACTGGGAATTGCAGCCTGTACTAAAGTGGCTGACTTGCCATTTTACAAGCCCGGCAACTCAGTAGTACTGAGTTCAAATTTTACCAGCGTAACATCTACGTTGGCGGATAGCACTCGTAATGTGATCAGCTTTAGCTGGACCAATCCACAACACGGAACAGATTCTGCTAATTACAAATATGTTCTTTCTATTGACTCAGCAGGTCGCAACTTTACTCGCGAGGTAACCAAAACTGTAATGGGTACTCGCAATACGGCCATTACCGGTCGTGAGTTAAATGGAATTTTGCTGAACTACGGTTTTGCATTAGGACGAACACATTCACTCGATGTGAAAGTGGCTTCTTCGTATGGTAATAACAATGAGAAGTTGGAGTCAAACGTACTTCGCATTACTGTAACGCCATTTGAAGATCCCTCTGTGTTAGTATCTCAAAATGCAACCTTGTCTCCAAGTTTGGCTACTTCTAACGATCCTGGTAACACATTCACCTGGACACGTTCATTTGTAGGCTATACAGGAGATATTACTTACACGCTGCAGTATGACTCAGCTGGAAAGAATTTTGCTTCTCCCCGTGATTTTGCAGTAGGTGTAAATCGGTTGAATGTAACCTTGACCAATTTTGAAATGAACGAAACGGCTTTGAATGAAGGTGTTGCTGGTGGCAATCCTGGAAGAATAGAATATCGCGTTCGTGCGGTAACAGCACAAGGCGCTACCTCTTTCTCCAACACAGTTAACGTATTGATCAATACCTATGTTCCCATCCTTCGTTTCTACATGCCTGGTGGCTATCAGTCTGCTACTGGAAATGGAAATAACTGGGATCCAGGAACGGCACCCGAGTTGATCCGTGATATTCGTCCTGAGGCGATGAACAAATTATACTACACGTATATCTATTTACCGGCAAACTCAGAGTTTAAAGTAACACAGGGTCGTGATTGGGCAATCAATTATGGTGGAACCAATAATAACCTGGCTCAGAATGGTGCTAACTTCTCTGTAAGCACAGCAGGGGTATACCGTATTTCTATTGACCGTGCTAATATGAAATATGATATCCGTGAAGGTCGTATGGGCTTTGTGGGTGGTGCTACAGGTGCCGGTTGGAATCCTGGTGCATCTTTCCCCAACTATGCGATGGGACATCCTGAGAAAAATCTATTTGTAGGATTAACTAACCTTAATTCCTCTGGTGGTTGGAAGTTGATTGACTTCAATAACTGGAACAGCGGTGATATAACAGCTGCCAACGCTCGCAGTTACGGCTCTAACGGTGGCAGTGGATCTGCTATGGAAGTAAATGGTCCTAATATGCCTGATGTAAGTGCAACAGGTCGTTACCGTGTAATCTGGGATGGTCGCAACGTCAATGGTATCCGTTATGAAATTTCTCCTGCTAACGAAATGCGAGTAGTAGGGGATGGATTAACAGGGGTTGCTGCTTGGAACCCAGGCGCTAGCCCTCAAATGACTTACGGTGGAAATGGTGTATGGACTATCACTGTGGCATTAGAGGCTAATAAGGATATCAAGTTCTTGGCCGGTAATGCATGGGGCGCCTTCGACTACGAAGATGCTAGTGGTGGCAGCCAATCCACAGGTTCTCCGCGCAGAATTAAGTGGGATGGAGGTCCAAACTTTAAAACACCAACTACAGCAGGTACTTACACCATTACATTGAACGAGAATACACAAACAGTTACCATTAACTAATTGTAAGTATTACTGAATAGGAAACGGCTCCCTCGAGGAGCCGTTTTTTTTATCTTTATTTACTATTCAACTTTCACCCCGATGATAAGCCGATTTGTTTTATTGTCTCTTCTATCTATGATGAGTGTGCTGAGTAGCTGTGGTCAAAAAAATACGCCTGCTCCACCCCTTCAACCCTTAATAAAAGGAGCTGATATCAGCTGGATCTCTGAGATGGAAGCAGCTGGAAAAAAATTCTACACTACCAATGGAGTTGAACAAGATCCTGTTTTACTCATGAAGGATTTAGGAATGAATGCTATTCGGTTACGCGTTTGGGTAAATCCTGCAAATGGATGGAATGGTTTACAAGATGTAATTCAAAAAGCCATGCGTGTCAAACAAGCGGGTATGAAGTTGCTGATTGATTTTCATTACAGTGATAGTTGGGCCGACCCCGGCAAGCAAAATCCTCCGGCAGCATGGGCCGGACTTGTCGTGGGGGCACTCTGTGATTCAGTTCGTGCCCACACTACCCGCGTTTTGTCATCGTTACTATTAAGAGGTGTAACTCCTGAATGGGTTCAAATTGGAAATGAAACCAATGATGGCATGCTATGGCCATTGGGTAAAGCATCTCAACAAATGGCCAATTACGCAAGTTTTTTTAAAGCAGGGTATGAAGCAGTAAAGCAAATGGATCCTGCCATTAAGGTGATGGTGCATTTATCCAATGGATATGATGCGGGACTATTTCGATGGAACTTAGATGGACTTAAAAATAACGGGGCCGTGTGGGATTTGATAGGGCTTTCTCTTTACCCAACACAATCAAACTGGCCTGAATTAGTTACACAATGTAAAACCAATATGGTGGAGTTGGTCAACCGGTATAACACACCGGTGATGGTTTGCGAAGTAG
>VFQT010001960.1_pt1 | contig 22595 bp, 19 predicted proteins | sample 3512381 | NCBI WGS metagenome assembly VFQT01 (sample SAMN10412376, study PRJNA504923) | tailings metagenome | isolation source: Relicate 2 Philex TSF3 active mining site | place: Philippines: Tuba, Benguet | collected 2017-08-29
GCTCGTCGTCGAATTGTTTGATCGGCAGCACCGCGTTGATCTTCTCGCCCTCTTCGAGCGGCATCAAATTCACGAGCGGCTTGCCGCGTGCATTGCGGCCGGCTTGCGGCAACTCGAACACCCGCAGCCAATAGACACGGCCTCGATTCGAGAAACACAGCAGCGTGTCGTGGGTATGTGCAACGAAGAGCTTCTCGACGAAATCCTCGTCCTTGACGGCCGTGGCCGCCTTGCCACGTCCGCCGCGCCGCTGCGTCTGGTACTCGGTGAGCGGCTGGCTTTTCGCGTAGCCGGAATGAGAAATCGTCACGACCACATCCTGAGGCTCGATCAGATCCTCGGTGGCCAGGTCGATATGGTCGCGGTTGATTTCCGTGCGCCGCGCATCGCCGTACTCGTCGCGAATAGCGAGCAACTCGGCGCGCACGACCTCGGTGAGCCGCTCGTCACGGGCGAGGATGTCGGAGAGGTCGATGATTTCCGACAGCAAGGTCGCGTACTCACCGACGATCTTGTCCTGTTCGAGTCCCGTCAGCCGGTTAAGCCGCATGTCGAGGATGGCCTGCGCCTGCACCTCGCTCAGCCGATAACCGCTGCCATCGCTCTGCAAACCGACCGCCGCAGCCAGATCCTTCGGGCGGGTGGACACGTTATTGGCGCGCGCGAGCATTTCGGGCACAGCGCCCGAGGACCACGCACGCTCGACGAGTGCCACCTTCGCCTCGGCCGGCGTCGGCGAGCGCTTGATGAGGGCGATCACCTCATCGATATTGGCGAGCGCCACCGCAAGGCCTTCGAGCACGTGGGCTCGATCGCGCGCCTTGGCCAGATCGAACACGGTGCGGCGAGTGACCACCTCACGCCGATGGCGGAGGAAGGCCTCGAGCATTTCCTTAAGCGACAGGAGGCGCGGCTGCCCATCGACCAAGGCCACCATGTTGATGCCGAACACGGTCTCGAGCGGCGTCTGCGCGTAGAGGTTGTTGAGCACGACCTCGGCGTTCTCGCCTCGACGCAACTCGATGACGATGCGCATGCCGTCCTTGTCGGACTCGTCGCGAAGACCGTCGTTGGCGATCCCTTCGATTTGCTTCTCGCGCACCAGATCGGCGATGCGCTCGATCAGCCGTGCCTTGTTGACCTGATACGGCAGCTCGGTGACCACGATGGCCTGGCGATCACCGCGACCCACGTCCTCGAAATGCGTGCGCCCACGGATCGACAAGCGACCGCGTCCGGACTTGTAGGCCGAGACGATTTCCTGCGCACCGTTAATGATTCCTGAGGTCGGAAAGTCGGGGCCGGGCACATGCTGCATCAACCCGGCGAGCGTGATGTCCGGATCTTCGATGACGGCGAGGCAGGCGTTGACGACCTCAGTCAGGTTGTGAGGCGGGATGTTGGTGGCCATGCCCACCGCGATACCCGAGGACCCGTTGACGAGCAGGTTCGGGATGCGCGAGGGCATCACCGCAGGCTCGGTCAAAGATTCGTCGTAGTTCGGGACGAAGTCGACGGTTTCCCGATCGATGTCGGCGAGCAGCTCGCCTGCCATCTTCGACATGCGCACTTCGGTGTAACGCATGGCCGCCGGCATGTCGCCATCGACCGAACCGAAGTTGCCCTGGCCGTCGACCAGCAGGTAGCGCATGGAGAACGGCTGGGCCATACGCACGATGGCGTCGTACACCGCCGAATCACCGTGCGGGTGGTATTTACCAATGACGTCGCCGACGACACGCGCGGATTTTTTGTAGGGCTTGTTGTAGTCGTTGCCGAGTTCGCGCATCGCGAAGAGAACGCGACGATGCACCGGTTTCAGGCCGTCGCGGACATCGGGGAGGGCTCGACCGACGATCACGCTCATCGCGTAATCGAGGTACGACTGACGCATCTCGTCTTCGAGATTGACTGGCAGTACTTCGCGTGCGATTTCGCTCATTCGGCAGGTCGATTCCGCAGTCGAAACTAAGGAGGAAATAGTACCATAGACACCCGCTTCCGGCCCGAGTCCCGACGCCATGCTGCACGCCACCACCGACCCTGCAGAACTCGCCAAATTCGATGCGATCGCCCACCGCTTCTGGGACGAGCAGGGTGAGTTTCGGCCGCTGCACGTCCTGAACCCCGTGCGAACGGCTTTCGTCACCGAACGCTGTCAGCTCCCTGGCGCCGCCGTCGTGGATGTCGGCTGTGGAGGCGGCCTGCTAGCCGAAAGCCTCGCCCGCGCAGGCGCGCGGGTCACGGCCATCGACCTCGCCCCCACCATGATCGACGTCGCGCGGCTGCATGCAGCGGGCGCCGGTCTCGACATCGACTACCGCTTGCAGTCGGTCGAGGCGCTGGCCGCCGAGCGCGAGGGCAGTTTCGACGTCGTCACCTGCATGGAGATGCTCGAACATCTGCCCGAGCCCGCCGGCGCGGTCGATGCCCTCGCCCGTCTGCTGCGGCCCGGCGGGTCGCTCTTCGTATCGACCATCAATCGCAATCTGCGCTCTTTCGTCGTGGCGATCGTGGGCGCAGAGTACGTGACCCGCCTCGTACCAGCGGGAACGCACGAGTACGAGCGACTGATCCGCCCCTCGGAGCTGGCGGCCTGGGCGCGCAGCGCCGGGCTTGAGGCGCAGGAGATTGCCGGGCTCGAGTTCAACCCGGTCACCTCGCTCTGCCGACTCACCGCGGATCCTTCGGTCAATTACCTGCTGCACCTGCGCAAGCCTGCAGTGCCGTGATTGCGCTCGATCGCGAACTCGTGCAACGGTTCGCGCCGTCGTCGCAGCGCCCTGCGCTGGCCGCACTGCTCAGCATCGAGAAAGAGGTGCTCGATACGCTGCGACCGGGGCTGGAGCACGCCGTGAGCCATGCCAAACTCGGCTGGTGGGCCGAAGAGCTTGAGCGGCTGGTCGTCGATGAGCCCAGACATCCCGCGGCGGCCACATTGAGGCGTACGGCACGCGAGCGTCGACGCAGTGCGCCGGATCTCCGGGCCCTCGCTGAGCATGCGAGCGAAGCGCTAGCCTGCCTCGCATTCGTCGATCGTGCGGAGCTCGACACCCATGTGCGACTGTGGTCGAGCAGCGTGTTTCGCGAACTGGCCGTGTCGTGCGCAGCGCAGATCGAAGCAGCTTTGGCGCCGGCCGAGCGCTTCGCTGAACGCGCTGGCCCGGCGATTCGTGAGGTCGAGCTGCTCGCCAATTTCGAGGTCCATGCCTGGGCGGGACGCGTGTACACGCCGCTCGACCCCGAGCAGACCTCGCTCTGGACGGCGCAGCCCATGGCTCACGCGCAGCGACTTCAGCTGAACGAACGACTGACGCACCTCGAAGCGCAGCTCGATGCCGCCGTGGCCGACGTCCCCGCCGAATCGCGTGCCGCACTCTCGAGCGCCATCGTCTGGACGCGGCTCGCCCAACGAACGGCCCGCCTCGCCCGGCGCACGCCTCGGTTGCGCGGCGAACTCGGGCGCACGGAGCCGCTGCGTCGTACCATTCGCGCGTGGCAGGTCGCCGTCCGCGCCTTGCAGGGAGCCGCATGAACGACATCAGTTTCGATCCACGACGGATCGCGTTGGAGCCCGATGAACTCGCGGGCCGAGTCATCGCCATCACAGGGCCTACGAGCGGCATAGGCCGGGCGCTGGCACTCGAATGCGCACGCCGCGGTGCCGAAGTGCTGCTGCTCGGTCGCAATGTCAAAAAGCTCGAGGTTGTCTACGACGAGATCGTTGCGCTGCGTCGATCTGACGGCAGCGCGGTGGCTGAGCCGCTCATTGCGCCGCTCGATCTCGAAAAGGCGGTCGCCGGTGACTACGACGCCATCGCCACGGCCATCGAGCAGCGCTGGGGTCGACTCGACGGACTGGTGCACAACGCGGGGCTCCTCGGCATTCTGAGCCCGATCGAGCACTTCGATGTGCCGACCTGGGTCAAGGTCATGCACGTCAACGTCACGGCGATTTTCGCCCTGACACAGGTACTGCTGCCGGCACTTCGTGCCTCAAGCGACGCCTCGGTGATTTGCACATCGAGCGGCGTCGGCCGACGCGGTCGTGCGTACTGGGGCGCGTACTCGGTGTCCAAGTTCGCGCTCGAGGGATTGGTGAATTCGGTCGACCCCGGTCGCTGCCGCACCCCGATGCGCCGTCAGGCCTACCCGTCGGAAAATCCCGATACGCTGCCCGCTCCCGAAGCCATCGTCGGCCCCTTCGTCGCGCTGCTCGGGCCTCGTTCGCGAGGCGTCAGCGGTCGGGCGTTTTCGGCGCAGTAGCGACGCGTTTCGAGCTGCGCAGCAGCGCTGCTTCCTCGGACGTGAGGGCCCGGAACTGACCGCGATTCAGATCGCGAGTCAGCGCCAGAGGACCGAGTGCCGTGCGTTGCACGCGACTCACGAGCGCTCCTTGACGCTCGAACAACTGCCTGACGTCCTTGCCGCTCGCGCCTGTGATACGAACGCGATACCAACGATTGCTGATCTCGGCCTCTTCCTCCGAACCCTCGAGAGATTCGACAGCCAGCGCACGACCATCGTCGAGTTCGCCGCGAAGAATCGCGGCCTGATGCGGCTCATCGAGTTCACCGCGGATCCGCACCAGAAACTCTACCGGCCACTCGCGCACCAAGCGCTGCAGGCGCGCTGCCAGCGCCCCATCACTCGTCATCAGCTCCAGCCCACCGTCGATACGCGGCATCGGCGAAATCGCAAGGAAACGCTTTCCGGCGCGCCGTGGCAGGCGCGGCACCAGCTCCTCGGCGAGCGACTGGCCGGTAGACCTGTGGCAGAGAAAAACGGTGTCCTCGGCGCCGAGTTTACTGGCGTCGCGGCTGCGCCGAACCACCCGACCGTCGACGCGTATTTCGTCCCGTCCGCTGACCCGCTGTCCAAGCACGGCCGGTGAGCCGTTGACCGTCACCCGCCCACGGGTGATCCAGACTTCGGCCTCACGGCGCGACGCAAGCCCCGCCTGCGCCAGCACTTTTTGCAGACGCTCGCCGGATGGATCAGACGTAGACGGTTTCATCGCCCGGACCCCCCCTCGGGCAGCGGTTCGCTCGCCGGCGGAGCGGCAACCGCGACGCCTTCGGCATCGCCTTCCGCCACGGGCACGAGCACGCCCGACTCGTCGGTGAGCGCTGGCAGGGCGAGCTGCGGATTGATATCGCTCATCGCCTTGAGCTCGGCGAGCGGCGGCAACTCGTCAATGCTGCGCAGCCCGAAGTAGTCGAGAAACTCGCGCGTGGTTCCGAGCAGCTCCGGATGACCGGGCACGTCGCGATGCCCTACCACGCGCACCCAGTCGCGCTCCATCAGTGTCTTGATGATGTTGGGGTTCACGGCCACACCGCGCACCGACTCGATCTCGGCGCGGGTGATCGGCTGTCGATAGGCGACCAAGGCGAGCGTCTCGAGCAACGCGCGCGAATACTTCTGCGCCCGCTCCGGCCACAATCGACCAATCTCGCGACCGTAGGCCGTTCGGATTTGCACGCGCCAACCACTCGCCGTTTCCTTCAGTTCGATACCGCGATCGGCGTACTCGGTTTCGAGCGCGCGCAGGCCCTCGACGATCTGCTCCTTGTCGGGTCGACCGTCTTCGTCGAACAACTGCGCGATTTCAGCCACCTGCAGCGGCTTGCCGCCGGCGAGCAGCGCGGCCTCGATGACATTGCGGATGTGATTCTCACTCATTCGGGTTGGCCGTCCTCGTTATCGATGGCGAGGCGCACCGGCGGATTGTGCGCACCGCGTACATGCAATGGGCCGTAGGGCTCGGTCTGCACGAGATCCAGCAAGCCTTCGCGCACCAACTCCAGAATGGCCATGAAAGTCACGGTGACCCCCATGCGCCCCTCCTCCGGCCGGAACAACTTGAGGAACTCCACGAACCCACCGCCCTCGACCGCGGCGAGCACGTCCGTCATGCGCGCGCGCACCGACAGACGCTCGCGCTGCACATGATGGTGCTGGAACATCGCCGCGCGGACCACGACCTCGCGGAACGCGACAATCATTTCCTGCAGCGTAACGGTCGGCAATTGGGTCACCGGGCGACGCGCCGTATTCTCCGCCCGTGCCAGCCACACGTCGCGCTCGAGGCGCGGCAGGCGATCGACGCTTTCGGCCGCCTGTTTGAACCGCTCGTACTCCTGCAGGCGACGCACAAGATCAGCGCGCGGATCGCTCTCCTCGGCCTGCGCCTCGCTCGAGCGCGGCAGCAGCATGCGCGATTTGATCTCCGCAAGCGTCGCAGCCATCACCAGGTATTCACCGGCCAGTTCGAGCTGCATCTCGGTCATCAACTCGATGTAGTTCATGTACTGACGAGTGATGTCCGCGAGGGGAATGTCGAGGATGTCGAGATTCTGCCGGCGGATCAGATACAACAGCAGATCTAGCGGACCCTCGAACGCCTCGAGAAACACCTCGAGCGCCTGCGGCGGAATGTAGAGATCGCGGGGCAACTGCGTAACAGGCTCACCTTGCACCACCGCAAACGGCATCTCCGCCTGCGCTGGGGTCAGCAAGTCGGCCGGCTCGGCAGGCGGTTGCACCAATCGTAAATCGGCTTTGGCCATCGGCTCAGTCCCCACGCAGGTGCATCGCGCGACGAACCTCGTCGAGGGTCTCGCGGGCCGCATCGCGGGCCTTCTCGCAACCCTCAGTGAGGATCGCGCGAACGAGTTCAGGGTTGTTTTCGTACTCCTCGGCCCGTTTGCGCATGGCGGTCGACTCCTCAACCACCCGATCGATCAGCGGCTTCTTGCATTCGAGGCAGCCGATGCCGGCGCTGCGGCAACCGGCGGCGGCCCAGTCGCGCGTGGCCTGATCGGAATACACCTGATGCAACGACCACACCGGACATTTGTCGGGGTCGCCCGGATCACTGCGGCGCACCCGCGCGGGGTCCGTCTGCATCGTCTTGAGTTTTTTCGCGACCGAGTCGGGATCCTCGCGAAGTCCGATGGTGTTGCCATAGGACTTGGACATCTTGCGACCATCGAGCCCGGGCAACTTCGGGGTCGGCGTCAGCAACACCTGCGGCTCAGGCAGGATCGCCACGCTCGAGCCCTCGAGATAACCAAGCAGACGCTCCCGGTCGGCGACGGTGATACGGGTGTTGCCAGTGACCAAGGCGCGCGCTTTATCGAGCGACTCGGCGTCGCCCGTCTCCTGAAACTTCTTGCGCATCTGGCGATAGAGGCTGCTGTTGCGTCCGCCGAGTTCGGCCACAGCCTTTTCCGCCTTGTTCTCGAAATCCGCCTCGCGACCAAACAAGTGGTTGAAGCGCCGTGCCACCTCACGGGTGATTTCGACGTGCGCGACCTGATCCTCACCGACCGGCACGTAGCCCGGCCGGTACAGCAGGATGTCGGCCGACTGCAGCAACGGGTATCCCAGAAAGCCGTAGGTGGCGAGATCTTTCTCTGCGAGCTCGGCCTGCTGGTCCTTGTAGGTTGGAACGCGTTCGAGCCAAGAGAGCGGCGTGATCATCGACAGCAGCAGATGCAGTTCCGCGTGCTCGGGAACATGCGACTGTACGAACAGGGTCGCAATGCCAGGATTGAGTCCGGCGGCGAGCCAGTCGATGACCATCTCGTGCGTGTACTCGGGCAGCTTGCTCGTGTCCTCATAGCCGGTGGTCAGGGCATGCCAGTCGGCGACAAAGAAAAAGCAAGGATACTGGTACTGCAGGTCGACCCAGTTGCGCAGCGCGCCGTGGTAGTTACCCAGGTGCAATTGACCGGTCGGACGCATGCCCGAAAGCACACGATTTGACTGTGGAACATTACTCAATCAGCGCAACCCTTTGATTTATCAGTATTTATTGTGTTTTAAGACGATCCGCGTCGGTCCAACCGAGGCCTGCGCAGTATACCGGAGGCCGCCCCCCGCACGCCTGCCCTCACAGACCGAACGGCTCAATGGACCCGCGGCCCTGACGCACCACGACGGCAGGCCTCGCCGCCAGATCCACCACCGTGGTGGGCTCGAGCCCACATGACCCACTGTCGAGTAAGGCGTCGAGGTCGCGCTCAAGGCGCGAGGCGATTTCCGCACCGTCGTTCAGCGGAAACTCATCCCCGGGCAACATCAGCGTCGAACTCATGATCGGTTCACCCAGCTCGGCGAGCAGCATCTGCGGAACGGGGTGATCGGGCACGCGAATGCCGATGGTTCGGCGTTTCTCGTGCTGCAGGCGCCGGGGCGTCTCACGCGTGGCCTCCAGAATGAAGGTGTACGGACCCGGCGTGCAGGCCTTGAGCAGACGAAATTGCCAAGTGTCGACCTTGGCATAGCGGGCAATCTCGGTGAGATCTCGACACACCAAGGTGAAGTGGTGGTGACGATCGGCCTGGCGCAGACGGCGAATCCGCTCGAGGGCATCCTTATCACCGATGTGACAACCGAGCGCGTAACACGAATCCGTCGGATAAGCGATCAATCCGCCCTCGCGGACGATGGTCGCGGCCTGACGGATCAAGCGCAGTTGCGGGTTGAGCGGATGCAGTTCGAAGTGTTGCACGGCGCCCGTATCATACGCGGCATGACCGACACCCCACGCCTCGAGCGACTGCGCGCTTGCCTGCAGTCGGCGCTCGAGCCCGATTTGCTGGAAATCCGCGATGACAGTGCGTTGCATGCCGGCCACGCCGGCGCCCGCGAGGGCGGCCACTTCCACGTGCTCATCCGCAGCGCCCAATTTGTCGGGCTCGCCCCCCTCGCCCGCCACCGCCTCGTGTACGCAGCCGTAGCACCACTGATGGGCAGAGACATTCACGCCCTGTCCATCGATGCCCGCTTGCCCTCATAATTCGTCTCTTCCACTGTGACCATGAGATCTGCCGACATGAAAACCCTGCGCTTTGTGACACTGGCCACGGCCAGCCTCCTGCTTGCCGCCTGCCAGGCCAAGACCGATGCAGCCGGTGCAGCCGACGATCCGGCCAACAAGCCCGTTGCCACGGTGGCGGGAAAGCCCATCACCCAGGGCATGTTCGATACGTATGTCAAAAGCGCGACTGGTCGCTCGGTAGCGGATCTCGAGCCGGAGCTGAAGCAGCGCGCGCTCGATTCGCTGATCAGCATGCATGTGCTGTCCGCCCAGGCCGAAAAAGACGGCCTCGACAAGGAAGCCGACATGGCCTCGCGCCTGCAGCTTGATCGCATGAACATGCTGCAGCAGGCGCTCGCCGAAAAGTATTTGAAGGACAAGACGCCGACCGAACAGGAGCTGCGCGCCGAATACGACACGCAGGTCGCCCAGCTCTCGCGCAACGAGTACCGCGCGCGGCACATCCTCGTGCCCACGGAGATCGCTGCCACCCAGATCCTCGAGCGTCTGCGCAAGGGCGAGAAGTTCGAGACTCTGGCCAAGGATTCGCTCGATGCCTCGCGTGACCGCGGTGGCGATCTCGGCTGGTTCAGCCCGAGCAGCATGGTCAAGCCTTTCGCCGAAGCCGTGGTGGCGCTCAAGAAAGGCGAAACCATTGCCAAGCCCGTGCAGACGCAGTTCGGCTGGCACGTCATCCGTGTCGATGACGTCCGCGAAGTCCAGCCGCCGCCGTTCGAGCAGGTCAAGGAGCAGCTGAACCAGGCCGTTCTCGCGAAGAAGCTGCGCACCTACAGCGACGAGCTCGCCAAAGCAGCCAAGGTCGAAAAGAAAATCTGATCCAGCCGCGTTAGCGGCACAGAACAACGGCCGCCGGCCTCAGGTCGGCGGCCGTTTCGTTTCCAAGATGCGCTGCAGTGCGGCCTCATCGAGAATCGGCACGCCAAGATCGCTCGCCTTGCGAAGCTTTGACCCTGCATCCCGCCCAGCGATGAGATAACTCGTTTTCGCAGAGACGCTGCCGCTCGCCTTCGCCCCGAGGGCACGCAACGCATCCTCGGCTGCTTCGCGCGCCATGGATTCGAGCGTCCCAGTGAGCACGAAAGTCAGACCCGCAAGTGGAGCTCCGTCCGCCGCGATCACTCGGGGCGCAGGCCAATTGACTCCCGCTGCCTGCAGACGCTCGAGCACTACGCGATTGGCTGGGTCAGCGAAAAACTCCACCACACGGGCTGCGATCACGGGCCCCACGTCCGGTGCCTGCTGTACGCGGTGCAGGTCGGCCTGCATCAACGCCTCAAGCGAACCAAAGTGGGTCGCGAGGTTTGCTGCCGTCGCCTCGCCGACATCGCGGATACCGAGAGCGAACAGGAAGCGCGCGAACGTGGTGCTCTTGGCGCGCTCGATCGCGCGCAAGAGGTTATCAGCGCTCTTCTCGCCCATGCGGTCAAGCTCCGCGAGCGACTGCCGCGAGAGCATGAATAGATCGGCGGGTGACTGCGCAAGACCCGCATCGACCAGCTGTTCGACCAACTTCTCGCCGAGCCCCTCGATGTCGAGCGCGCGACGCGAGGCAAAATGTCGCAACCGCTCCTTGCGCTGCGCGCTGCATCGATAGCCGCCGGTGCAGCGCGCCACGGCCTCGTCGCCCTCGCGCTGCACGGGCGAGGCGCAAACGGGACAGGCCGCGGGCATCACGATTGACCGTGCGTCGGCCGGTCGCCGCCCGAGCATGACGCGCGCCACTTCGGGAATGACATCACCCGCGCGGCGCACGACTACGGTATCGCCGATGCGCACATCCTTGCGCAGCACCTCGTCCATATTGTGCAAGGTGGCATTGCTGACGGTGACCCCACCCACGAACACTGGCTCGAGTCTCGCGACCGGTGTCAGCGCCCCAGTTCGTCCGACCTGAAACTCCACATCGCGCAGCCGAGTCAGGGCCTCCTCCGCCGGGAACTTGTGCGCCACGGCCCAGCGCGGGGCGCGCGCGACGAAACCGAGTGTGGTCTGCGCGGCAAGCTCATCAACCTTGTAGACCACACCGTCAATCTGATAAGCGAGCGAGGCGCGACGTGCGCCGATCTGGCGGTAGTAGTCAAGGCAACCCTCGGCACCTTCGACGGTGCGCGTCTCGGGACAGACTCGCAGCCCCCACTTTGCCAGTAGCGCAAGAATGTCGCTGTGCCTTGCTGGAAGATCGAGTCCCTCCTGGGCACCAAGACCATAGAAGAAAATTTCCAGCGGTCGAGCTGCCGTGACCTGCGGGTCGAGTTGACGCAGACTGCCCGCCGCTGCGTTGCGCGGGTTGACGAACGTCTTCTCGCCTCGCGCAGCCGCCTCGGCGTTGAGTCGCTCGAATCCAGCCACTGGCATGAAGACTTCACCGCGCGCCTCAACGAGGGCGGGTGCGGCCCCACGCAGCCGTAGCGGCATGGAGCGGATGGTGCGAACGTTGGCCGTGACATCTTCGCCGGTGGCGCCATCGCCGCGCGTCGCGGCGCGCACGAAAACACCGCGCTCGAAAATCACCGAAATCGCGAGCCCATCGAGTTTGGGTTCGGCCGAGTAGCGCACAGCGCCCTCACGTCCGAGACGCTCACGCACCCGTCGATCGAAATTCAATACATCATCGGCGGAGAACGCGTTATCGAGCGACAGCATCGGCACGCGATGGCGCACCTCGGCGAACTCGTCCGCCGGCGCCGTACCGACGCGCTGCGTCGGCGAGTCAGGCGTTACCCACTCTGGATGTGCCGCTTCCACCTCGCGCAGTTGCTGCAAGAGCCGGTCGTACTCGGCGTCCGGCACTTGCGGCTCGTCGAGAATGTAGTAGCGGTAGTTGTGTTGCTCGATCTCGCGCCGCAGTTCAGCGAGACGCTGCTGCAACTCGGCCTCGGCGGCGGTTGCCGTGCCCATGACTCAGCGTGGGTCGGCAGTTGCGGCCTCGCGCCGCATGTCAGCGAGGCGCGCCTCGCTCAGCGCTTCGCCACGCCCGTCCAGCAACTCGCCGCGCAGGCGACGCGCCAAGGTGTGACCGACCGTCAGCAACTTATCGACCGTGTCCTTGCCGGCGAGCGGCCCGGGTAACACGGCGAACAGATTCAAACCGAGGTAGAGCCCTGAATCCATGGTGGCCAGATCGAAATTACCCGGCCGCGTCAGGCTCGCGGCGCTCAGAATGACCCGTCCATCGCCCTGAGCGCGATGGAAAATCTCCATCTCACCGTGGACGAAGCCCTCGCCGAGCAGAGCCTGCCGCAGACTCGCGCCCGTGAAACGCTCGCCATTGCGGGCCACCACACGAAGGCTGACGATGACTCGCTGCTCTTCAGACGGCCACTCGACGCGTGGCGTGGCAGAGCTGTCAGTGCCGGATGCGGCTGCCACTGCAGCGGATTCGACGACCGACGCAGCAGTTGCCGCGGGGGTAGACACTGTCGCCGCCGCGCCGGGTGCGGCGATCGTCATATCCGGAGCATTGGCAGTGACCACCGGCACCGATTCCACCACCGGGATGGTGCCGCCACGGGCATCGATGCTGCGGGCCGACTCGAGATCGACCAACGGCGGATCCGGAACGCGCTCGCGGATCGGCATGTCGGCCATACCGAGCGTCGGTTCGCGACGCTCCTCGCCCCGTCGCGACGGCTGCGGTAGGGATGCGAATAGCGGATCTTCCGCAGTTGCCGCCGAAGTCTCCGTCGTCGGCTCACGCGGCTGTCCGAGAGGGCCTGCATGGTGCGCGGCATCCGCGCGGCGCGCCCGTCGTCGCTGAACCAGCTCCCAAACAACGATCCCGAGCACGAGTAAACCGCCCAGCAGCAGCAAGGCCAGCCGCAAGTCTCCGCCGAGGGCTTGCAACACCCCGTCCATCAGACTCAGCTCGCTGCGAGGCGCACGGCCTCGTCGACATCGACTGCCACCAGACGCGACACGCCCGGCTCGTTCATGGTGACGCCAAGCAACTGCGAGGCCAGCTCCATCGTGACCTTGTTGTGCGTGATGAAGATGAACTGCACCTGCTTGGCCATCTCGCGCACGATGTCGCAGAAACGACCGACGTTGTTTTCGTCGAGCGGCGCATCGACTTCGTCGAGCAGGCAGAACGGCGCGGGGTTCAGATCAAAGATCGAGAACACGAGCGCCACCGCAGTGAGCGCCTTCTCACCTCCCGAGAGCTGCGAGATCGTCACGTTGCGCTTGCCCGGCGGGCGCGCCATGACCGATACACCCGCCGCCAGAGGATCCTCGCCGACCAGTTCGAGATAGGCGTGACCGCCGCCGAACAGCCGCGGGAATTTCTCCTGCAGACCCGCGTTGATCTTGTTGAAGGTATCCTCGAAGCGGGTCCGAGTTTCCTTGTCGATCTTGTGCATCGCCTCCTCGAGCGTGTCGAGCGCCGAAGTGAGGTCGGCGTGCTGGCGATCGAGGTATTCCTTGCGCTCGGTGTTCTCCTTCAACTCGTCGATGGCCGCGAGATTGACCTGCCCGAGCCGCTCGATGTCGGCGCGAACCTCGCCCAACTGCGTCTCCCAGGCCGGTACTTCGGCCCCCTCGGCGAGTGTTTGCAGCACTTCGGTGAGCACGAACTGCGTGGCAGCGAACTGCTCAGCGATCGACTCACGTCGAACGCGAGTTTCTTGGGCTGCGAGCTTCGCTTCTTCCATGGCCTCGCGCGCCTCGCCGACACGCCGCTCGGCCGTTTGCCGCCGCTCATCGAGCGAGCGCAACTCCGCATCGGCCTGTTCGAGGACACGCCGAGCTTGTGCCAAATCACCCTCCACCTCGAGGCGGCGGGACAACAGACCATCGAGTACGCCCTGCAGTTCAAGGATGGGCGACTCGCCACCGGCGAGTTCCATCTCGAGCTGCGCGGCCCGCGACTGCAACGCACCTCGCTGCTCGGCCGCGCGCTGCAAGCCTACGCCCATGGACGACTGAGCAGTGCGACGACCCTCAGCCCGGACGAGCAGATCACGCGCCGCAAGCTGCGCAGCCTGCGCCGCGGCGCGGGCACGGGTGAGCTCGTCGCGCGCCTGCTCACGTGCTGCATCCAGTTCGGGTCGGCGCGCATCGAGATCTCCCACGCGGACAAGACCACGCTCGAGTTCGCCTCGCGCACGGGTGATCGCCTCCTCCGCGACACCGATCTCGCGAGCCACCTCGGCCGACTCTTCTTCGAGTCGCTCGCGCCGCAGCGTCGATTCCTGCGCCCGGGCACGCGAGGCCTCGAGCTGACCAAGCAGATCGGCGTGCTGCCGATGCGCCTGCTGGATGCGTCCCTGCACAGTGTCTCGCGACCCCTCGGCCACGGTCAGTGCCGTGCGGGCTGCCTGCAACGCCGCCTCGCTGTCGCGCACCCGCGCTTCAGCTTGTGCGAATTCGCCACGCAGGGTTTTGAGGCGCTGCTCGCGTTCGAGCACACCGGCATGATCATCGCCACCACGCGCGACGCGAATCCACCCACGACCGAGCCACTCGCCGCTGCGCGTAACGACCGACTCACCCGCCTGCAGCGTCCGTCGCAATACAAGAGCTTCGCCTAAACTTGCAGCGACGCGCACGGGGGCAAGCCACTCGCGCACCGAATCCGGTCCGTTGACCTTGCTGGCCAGACTACCCTCGGTCGAGGCAACGCCCCCCGCCAAATGCTCGAAAATAGCGACGTTTGTACCTTCGACGCGTCCTAGCGAATCGGCGAGTTCATCGAGTCCGTCGACGCAGACCGCCTCGAGGTAATCGCCCAGCACCGTCTCCACCGCGCGCTCGTAGCCCGGATCCACCACGATGGCCTCGGCGACGCGAGGCCGCGAGGACAAGCCGGCTGAACGCAGCCACTCGCCCGCTCGGGCGTCGGCCTGCCCGAGGGCGGCGCGCTGCAGCGCCTCCACCGACATCACTTCCGCACGCGCCCGTTCCCGGTCTGAGCGCACGCCCTCGAGCCGCTCCTCTGCAGCGAACTGCTCGCTGCGCAGCCGTTGAACATCCGCCAAGGCTGTCGCGAGACCTCGCGCCAGCTCCTCAGCGGTGCTGCGGGCCTGCGATTCCCGTTCGCCCAGTTCGAACAACTGACCCTGGCTTTCCTGTGCCACCAGCGCATCGCGCTCGACGTCCAGCCGATCGCGCTGCGTGCGCAGGCGACGCAATTGATTCTCTAACTGCTCGATGCGGGCGCGCTCGACCTGCACGGTCTGATTCGCTGCACCCACGTCGTGATTGAAAATCTCCCACTGCTGCTGCCAATGGGACTGCCCCGTCTCGGCGCCCTCGAGACCCGCTGCGGCGTCACGCTCGGTCGCCTGCGCCTGCTCGAGCTCGGGAGCGAGCCGTGCGAGCTCCTCGCGGATCTGCACGAGTTCCTGCTCGTCGCGGGCGATCTGTGCCGCGAGCGACTCGAGGGTCAGACGCGACTGCTCAAGATCGTTGCGCTTGCGATCTCGCGTCTCGCGCGCGAACTGTATCTGCTGCTCCGTGCGCGAGATGTCCGCGCCCACCGCGTAGTAGCGGCCTTGGATCTGCGAGACGACCTCGGTCTGCTCACCATGGAACTGGCGTTGCGTCTCGATGGCCGCCTCTGCCGAGCGCAAATCCGCGAGCGCGGCCTGCATGGCGAGCTCGCGTTCGCGAACGGCCGAATCATGCACCTCGGCGCCACTGTCGAGATCCCGCAGACGCAGCGCCAGCAGTTCCGCGGTCAGCCGCCGCTCTTGTTCCTTCAGTGTCTGATATCGGCGTGCGGTGGCCGCTTGACGCTGCAGATGGCGGATCTGCTTGTCGATTTCGTCACGCAGGTCCTGCAATCGCTCCAGATTTTCGCGAGTGTCGGCGATACGGCTTTCCGTCTCCTTGCGGCGCTCCTTGTACTTGGAGATGCCGGCAGCCTCCTCGACGAAGGCCCGCATGTCGTCAGACTTCGCTTCGATCAGGCGCGAGATCATGCCCTGCTCGATGATCGCGTAACTGCGCGAACCGAGCCCGGTGCCGAGGAACAACTGTGTGATGTCCTTACGACGGCAGCGCGCACCATTGATGTAGTACGCGCTCGACCCGTCACGCGAGACTTCGCGCCGCAGAGACACCTCGGCGAATGCGGCATAGTTGCCGGAAATCTTGCCGTCGGAGTTGTCGAACACGAGCTCGACCGACGCCTTGCCCACGGGCTTGCGCGCGCTCGAGCCGTTGAACACGACGTCGGCCATCGACTCACCGCGCAGGTGCTTGGCGGACAACTCGCCCATCACCCAGCGGACGGCGTCGATGACGTTGGACTTGCCGCAGCCGTTGGGGCCGACGACACCGGTGAGATTGCTGGGGAAAGACACGGTGGTCGGATCCACGAAGGACTTGAAGCCCGCCAGCTTGATTTTGGTGAGACGCATCGCTTGGGAATTTCTCCACGGCGGAATGCCCGCCGACTGCCCGCTAGTGTAAATTATCCGGCCCAGTAACGCCCTCCCTGCGACACCTCACATGCCCTCACAACCGACCACGCAACTCGACACGTTTCCGAACCCCAAGCCGGAGATCGACTACACCATCCGCATGACCTTGCCGGAGTTCACCTGCCTGTGCCCGAAGACCGGTCAGCCGGATTTCGCCACGCTGGACCTTGAGTACGTGCCAGACCAGCGCTGCGTCGAGTTGAAGTCGCTGAAGCTCTACATCTGGTCTTTCCGTGATCGGGGGGCCTTTCATGAGGCGGTCACCAATGAGATCGCCGACGCCCTGGCCGCCGTTACGGCGCCGCGATACATGAAGCTGTCGGCGCGCTTCAACGTCCGCGGCGGCGTCTACACGACCGTGGTCGCCACCCGTCGTCAGCCGGGCTGGGTTCCGCAACCTGACATCACCCTTCCCTGAACGCTCCTTTGCCGGTATCCTCGCGCGTCCCGCAGAGCGCCTTGACGTAAAGAGGAGCGCCTGATGTCGGCAAAGAAACCTGCAGCCAAGGCTGCCAAATCCCACAAATCCCCCGCGGCTGGACAGCGTCCAGTCGCCCCGGAAAAGCGCACTGCCAAGCCCTCGGGCAAGGCGGTCGCGCCGAAAGCACCCGCGAAGAGCACCGTGACCGCCGCAAAGAAACCCGCCGCCAAAGCCCCTGTCGCAACCAAGACCTCGTCGGCAACCAAGTCGCCATCGGCCGGGCCCAAGACTGGGGCTACCAAACCGACGGCTGCGGCGGCCAAGTCTGCCGCCAAGCCGGAGAAGACCTCTGCCGCCACGGCACCGGTTGCGGCACCTGCCAGCACGGGCAAGAAGACCAAGGCATCCAGCAAGGCGCCCGAGCGCGAGGTCGTTGCGACCTATGTCCGCTTAAATCCGCGGCCGGTCGAGGCCCCACAGGACAACGACGAGGGCGAGGACGGCAACTTGCTGTCCGGGCCTCGCAACGTCCAGCCGTACATCGTCAAGCGCGGCGAACAGTACATGAGCCGCGAGCAGCTCGATCACTTCCGCACCATTCTCGAGAGTTGGAAGCGGGATCTGATGCGCGAAGTCGACCGCACGGTCTCGCACATGAAAGACGAGGCGGCAAATTTCCCGGACCCGAACGATCGGGCCACGCAGGAAGAGGAATTCAGCCTCGAGTTGCGCACGCGTGACCGCGAACGCAAGCTGATTCGCAAGATCGAAGAAGCCCTGCAGCGCATCGAAGACGGTTCGTACGGCTACTGCTTGGAGACGGGCGAAGAGATCGGCGTCAAGCGCCTCGAGGCCCGACCGGTGGCGACGCTCAGCCTCGAAGCCCAGGAGCGCCGCGAGCGGCGCGAGAAGCAGTACGGCGACCGCGACGACCGCTACCGCTGAGTCCGACACATGGGGTCGGTGGGCCGCTTCGCACCCTCCCCAACGGGCGAACTGCATCGCGGCTCGCTGATTGCGGCACTCGGTAGTTGGCTCGATGCCAAATCCTCACCTGATGGACAGTGGCTACTGCGCATCGAGGATCTCGATATGGCGCGGGTGCGTGCCGACTCCGAAGCCTCGATTCTGGCTACGCTGTCAGCATTCGGTTTCGAGTGGCCGCAACCGCCCTGGCGCCAAAGCACCCGACTTGAGCGCTACCAGCACGCCCTGACGCAGCTTCAGCGACGCATCCCCCTATTCCACTGCCAGTGCAGTCGCCGGCAATTGGCCGCCGAGGGTGAAGCCTGCTGTGTCGGTGAGTGCCGCAGGCGTCGTTGCGATCGCCGTGACTCGGCGCTGCGCGCGGATCTTAGCGGCCTCGACGCTGCAAGCATTCAGGACCGAAGTCTTGGCGAGGTTCGCTTCGACCCGATGGTGCACCGCGATGTGATCGTGCGCCGCCGCGATGGCGTATTTGCCTACCAACTTGCGGTGGTGATCGACGATGCCGATCAAGGCGTCACGGATGTGGTTCGCGGCGCCGACCTGCTCGCCAGCACCCCGTGGCAACTGGGATTACTGCAGGCGCTCAAGCTGCCGGTGCCGCGATACCTGCACTTGCCGCTCGTGGTCGAAGCGGATGGGCAGAAACTGGCCAAGACCCGCCACTCCGTGCGGCTTGAGGGTGAGGATGCGGTGCAGACGCTTCGCGACGCACTCCATCAGCTGAAACAGCCGGACCCGCCGATCCGAATCAGCGAGCCCCGCGAACTCCTGAGGGCGGCGGCTGCAGCGTGGCAACCCGAGAGATTCAAAGGCGAGCGGGAGATCCGTCTCCCGCTCAGGCCCTGAAGACCGACTGCGACTTAGCGCGCTTCGACGTCCTTCATGGACAAGCGCACGCGACCCTGACGATCGACTTCGAGCACCTTCACCTTCACGACATCGCCTTCCTTGAGACTGTCGGAGACACGCTCCACACGCTCGTTGGAAATCTGCGAGATGTGCACGAGACCGTCGCGACCCGGCAGGATGGTAACGAACGCACCGAAGTCCATCAGACGCGCCACGCGGCCCTCATACACCCGACCCACTTCGACATCGGCCGTGATGAGTTCGATTCGCGCCTGCGCCTCGCGACCGGCCGTACCGTTGACCGAGGCGATCTTCACCGTGCCGTCGTTCTCGATGTCGATGGTGGTGCCCGTCTCCTCAGTGATCTGGCGGATCACCGCACCGCCCTTACCGATCACGTCGCGGATCTTCTCCGGGTCGATCTTCAGGGTGATGATGGAGGGCGCCCACTCGGACATCTTCTCGCGCGGTGACGACAGCACCTTGTTCATTTCGCCGAGGATGTGCAAACGACCGGCCTTCGCCTGCTCGAGTGCGACCTGCATGATCTCAGGCGTAATGCCCTCGACCTTGATGTCCATCTGTAGCGTAGTGACGCCATCCTTGGTTCCCGCGACCTTGAAGTCCATGTCGCCGAGATGATCTTCGTCACCGAGGATGTCGGTGATGACCTTGTAACGCTTGCCCTCGAGCACGAGACCCATGGCAACGCCAGCGACCGGCGCCTTGAGCGGCACGCCAGCATCCATCATCGCGAGCGATGCACCGCAGACCGAAGCCATCGACGACGAGCCGTTGGACTCGAGGATTTCCGACACGACGCGCACGACGTACGGGAACTTTTCCATGTCGGGCATCACGGCATTGACGCCGCGACGCGCGAGGTTGCCGTGACCGATCTCGCGGCGCTTCGGGCCCGACATCATGCCGGTCTCGCCCACCGAGAACGGCGGAAAGTTGTAGTGCAGCATGAACGGCTCGCGACGCTCGCCTTCGAGCGCATCGATGATCTGCGCATCGCGACCCGTGCCAAGCGTCGTGACCACGAGCGCCTGCGTCTCACCGCGAGTGAAGAGCGCCGAACCGTGAGTACGCGGCAACACGCCCACCTTGATGGTGATCGGACGCACCGTTGTCGAATCACGACCGTCGATGCGCGGCTCACCGTTGAGAATGCGCTCACGGACAATGTTGCTCTCGAGCTTGAAGAGCTGGCCGTCGACCTGATCGGCGGAGTACTTCGGCGACTCGCCGCCCGAGAGTTGCTCGATCACCGCCTTCTTGATTTCGCCGACGCGCGCGTAGCGCGACTGCTTCTCGGTGATGCGATAGGCCTCGGCGAGCGAATCGTGCGCCGCAGCCTTGACCGCCTGCTCGAGCTCGACCGTGGCTGCGTTCAGCGACCACTCCCAGCGCGGCTTGCCGCATTCCTTGACGAGTTCGTTGATGGCATTGATGGCCACCTGCATCTGCTCGTGACCGAATACCACCGAGCCCAGCATCACTTCTTCGGAGAGGCAGTTCGCTTCCGACTCGACCATCATTACACCATCGCGCGTACCGGCGACGACGAGGTTGAGTGCCGACGTTTTGACGTCCTTGGCGTCCGGGTTCAACAAATACTTGCCATCACGGTAACCGACGCGCGCCGCACCGATCGGTCCGTTGAAGGGCACGCCCGACAACGCAAGTGCCGCTGAGGCACCGACCATCGCCGGGATATCAGCGTCGATCTGCGGATCGAGCGAGACGACGGTGGCAACGACCTGGACCTCGTTGTAGAAACCATCAGGAAAAAGCGGACGAATCGGCCGATCGATCAGGCGCGAGGTCAGCGTTTCTTTTTCAGTGGGACGACCTTCACGCTTGAAAAATCCACCCGGGATGCGCCCGGCGGCGTAGGTCTTTTCCTGATAGTTGACGGTGAGCGGGAAGAAGTCGCGACCCGGCGCCGCCGACTTGGCGGCAACCGCCGTGCACAGCACGACCGTGTCGCCCAGGCTGACGATAACGGCGGCGTTGGCCTGCCGAGCCACCTCGCCCGTCTCGAGCGTCATGGTGTGGGGACCGTACTGGAATGTTTTCTTGAATGCAGCCACGCGGGAAACCTCGAAAAAAAGGGGATGGAAAACACAAAGGCCGCGCTCGTCCGAGTCGCGGCCTTTGCAACCGGACTGCTTAGCGGCGCAGTCCGAGGCGTTCGACGACGTCCTGATACTTCTGCGGCTGACGAGCCTTGAGGTAATCGAGGAGTTTGCGACGCTGGTTGACGAGTTTCACGAGGCCGCGACGCGAGGAGTGGTCTCCTGCATGCGAGGTGAAATGCTGACCGAGACCGCTGATGCGCTCGGAGAGCAAGGCAATCTGGACTTCCGGCGATCCGGTGTCATTGGCTTCACGGCGGAACTGAGAGATCACTCCGCTTTTTTTCTCTGTGCTGAGAGGCATTCTGAAAAACCCTTTAAATACTTGGTAGTTACGACCCTATTGAAGGCCGCGCATTCTACTCGCTGAGGGGTTGTGCGACAAGCCGTTTCGGCGCCAACCGGCCATCGCTCAACAGACGCCCCAAACCGAGGAACTGGCCCTGCGGACCGTGCACGCGCACGGTGGCCTCCGGCTCGGGCAGAGACCCGCCCGACGCCCGTATTGCGCCCAGCGTGGCACCCGCCGCTGAAACGGTCTGCCCCTGCTGCAGGCGGCGCGCCTCGGCCGCCGCGAGCGTCACCATCGGCAGATGACCCACCGCTTCGCTCGGACTAATCAACGGCAGTGGCTGCCCTGCCTCGAGGGCCGCTTGAAGGGCCTCGATCGTCACCATGCGCTCGGCCGGGAAAGGCTGCACGCTCTGGCGCCGCAGCAACTCCACGTGGCCCACGGTCCCGAGCGCGGCGGCAATATCCTCGGCAAGCACCCGAACATAGGTGCCCTTACCGCACTCCACCTGCAGCTCGAGGGCTTCGGGATCCAGGGCGAGCATCTCCAACCGCTCAATCCGGACTCGCCGCGGTGCACGCTCGATCGTCACGCCCGCCCGGGCGAGCTTGTAGAGGGGCTGACCGCCCTGCTTGATGGCCGAGTACATCGGCGGCACCTGCATGTGCTCGCCGATAAACCCGCGTAACACAGTTTGGACCGCAGTGCGTTCGAGCCTCGGCACCGGCGCGGTCTCGGTCACCTCGCCCTCGACGTCTCCGGTCGCGGTGCGACGGCCCAGCCGGACGCGAAACCGATACACCTTGTCGCCATCGAGGATTTCACCGGCAAGCTTGGTGGCTTCGCCGAGACAAATGGGCAGCATGCCGGTGGCGAGCGGATCGAGGCTGCCGACATGACCGGCCTTGGCAGCACCCAACAAGCGCCGGACCCGAAGGCCAGCCGCCGTCGAGGACAAGCCGAGTGGCTTGTCGAGCAGCAAGACCCCGTCGATCAATCTTCCCCGCCCGTAGGACCCTTGCCGTGAATGGCCCGATCGATGAGGCGAGTCAGGTGGTCAGCCCGTTCGAGCGTTTCGTCGTATTCGAATTCGAGTTTCGGCGCATGCCGCAACGACAGCCGACGCCCGACCTCGCCACGCAGGAAACCCGCCGCTCGCGTGAGCCCTGCTTGGACATCTTCGGCGGGATGTTTGCCGCCGAAGGGCACGAACAGCACCTTAGCGGAACTCATGTCCGGCGCGACCTTCACGGCCGTGACCGTGACGCTGCCCACGCGCGGATCCTTGACTTCGCGGGCGATCAACTCAGCGAGAACCTTCTGCAGTTCCGCTCCGATGCGTTGCTGTCGCGCCGAATTCGCCATGACGGGAGGACGACCGGGTACGCCGTCAGGCGATGGCCCGGGCAACCTCCACCCGCGCGTAGCACTCGATCTGATCGCCGACGCGCACGTCCTGATAGTTCTTCACGCCGATGCCGCACTCGGTGCCGGCGCGCACTTCGCCCACGTCGTCCTTGAAACGACGCAGCGATTCCAGCGCGCCTTCGAAGATCACCACGTTGTCGCGCAGCACACGGATCGGGTTGTTGCGCTTGACCGACCCCTCGATGACGAGGCAACC
>VFQT010001964.1_pt1 | contig 22573 bp, 12 predicted proteins | sample 3512381 | NCBI WGS metagenome assembly VFQT01 (sample SAMN10412376, study PRJNA504923) | tailings metagenome | isolation source: Relicate 2 Philex TSF3 active mining site | place: Philippines: Tuba, Benguet | collected 2017-08-29
TTTTTCGCGTATCAGCTCGTGTTGAAGGACAGCCAAAATGGGGATTCCGAAGGTGGCCATTGCCGGTCGCCCGAATGTCGGAAAGAGTTCACTGCTGAACTGGCTGGCCGATCGCTTGATCTCCGTCGTGGATCCTACAGCCGGAGTGACTCGCGACCGCGTAACCTGGATCATGCACGAACATGATCGGTACTTTGAAATTATCGATACCGGCGGGATCGGCATTGTCGACAGCGATGATCTGTCAGAAGACATCGAACGACACATTTCAATGGGCATTGATGAAGCCGACGTGCTGCTGTTTGTCGTCGACGCGAAATCCGGCATTACTCCGCTGGATGAAGAAGTTGCTCGCAGGCTGCGCCGATCCGGCAAGCCAACAATGCTGGTCGTCAACAAGTGCGATTCACCTCGTCTGGACGACGAAGCCGTTCAGTTTCTTCAGCTCGCCGATCTGCCGTACGTCACGACCAGTGTAAAGGCCAACCGTGGCCGCGATGATCTGATCGATGCCGTTGTGGAAATGCTGCCTCCTGCAGAAGATCAGGAACAGCAGCAGGGCGACCGCATGCTGGCTCCTGCTGACATGCGAATTGCTGTCGTCGGACGCCGAAACGTCGGCAAAAGCACATTCATCAACCAGCTGGCTCAGTGTGAACGAGTCATCGTCAGCGAGATTCCCGGCACCACGCGCGACAGTATCGACATCCGCTTTGAGATGGACGGTCGAGCCTTCGTGGCGATTGACACGCCGGGTGTTCGCAAACGAAAGAGCCTGGAAAACGACATTGAGTTCTACGGCCTGGTGCGTGCTCAGCGCAGCATTCGCCGGGCGGACCTAGTGCTGATGTTCTTCGATGCGACTCAGACGATTTCCCGCGTCGACAAGCAGCTCGTTGAAGAAATCGGTGAGCATTACAAGCCGTGCATCTTCGTGATCAACAAATGGGACCGAGCCCTTGAAGAGAAGATGACGACGGAGAAGTGGGTCAAGTACCTGATGACCAGCTTCGAATCCATGCGTCACGTTCCCATCGCGATTATCACAGCGAAAGACGGTCGCAACATCCGCAAACTGATCAACCTGGCTCAGTCGGTTCATAAGCAGGCCAACCTGCGCATGAGCACGGCTCGGCTGAACAAAGCGGTTCGCATGGCGATTGAGAGGAATCAGCCGCCGATGCGCAAGAACCGCCGTCCGAAGATCTACTTCGCATCTCAGATTGCCGGATCTCCTCCGACGATCGTCCTGAAGTGCAACGATTCCACACTGCTCGATGAAGCCTGGAAGCGTTACCTCCTGGGCTACCTTCGTGAAGCAACACCGTTTCAGGAAGTGCCGATCCGCCTTGTCCTGCGAGGTCGCGGCGAAACGGATCCGGATCTTCTGAGCGGCGATGAGGATGCCAATGAGCCAGCGGAGCTGAGTGAACTCACCGACGCACAGATGACCGACGGCGAACCGGATCTGATGGACGACGATGCGCCGGACGCAGGCGACATCCTGTCGTTCGACGACGAAGGCTTCACCGTTCGCCACGGTCGCGATTACATCGACGACGAGCTGGACTCGGACGATGATGAAGACGAGTTTTCCGACGACGAGTTTGATAAGGACCTCGACGAACCAGCACCGAACTTCGTCGATGATGAAGATTTGCCGCCGAACCGTTGATGACTGAAAACAGAAAGAGCCGTATCTCATCGAGACACGGCTCTTTCTTTTGAATCGGTGATTCGGTGATTACGCCCGTCGCATCAGTTCCGGGATCGGCTTTCCTTTGTCGATAATCGGCGTAGGGCGACCGTTAAAGTCCTGAATGAACGTGTGACGACCATCGATCCCCAGATGCTGGTAGATCGTCGCCAGAAAATCTTCCGCACTGCAAATACGTTCGATGGAATCTTCACCACGCTTGTCGGTGGCCCCGATGAACCGACCGGTTTCAATGCCGCCACCCGCCCAGATGTTTGAGAACGCTCGAGGCCAGTGATCGCGGCCAGGCTGCTGAGTTCCCGCAGGAGCACTGGCGTTTCCTTCACCTGTGCTGGCCGCATAGTTGATCAGCGGAGTCCGTCCAAACTCGCCCGTGACAACGACCAGCACTCGCTTATCAAGTCCTCGAGCATAGATGTCTTCAATCAGCGCCGAAACAGCCTGATCGTACGCATGAGCCCGGAAACGCATAGCATCGAAAACGTGATGGTTGACCGCGTGATCGTCCCAGTTCTGAACTCGCCCGCACAGCGGTCCACTCAGGCTGGTCGTCAGCACTTCAACACCGGCTTCAACCAGGCGCCGAGCCATCAGGAGCTGCTGGCCCCAGGAATTGCGGCCGTATCGATCGCGAGTTTGATCGTCTTCCTTCGTGAGGTCGAAGGCTTCCTTCGTGCGAGGATTCGTCAGCAGAGTCATTGCCTGCGTTTCAAAGGAATCCAACGCGCCCAGTTCGCCAAGCTTGTCGAAGGATCGTTCGAGATTATCGAGGTTCTGACGCAGTGATGTGCGTCGGCCAAGGCGGCGAATTTCGTTCTGATCGGTAAGTCCAATGTTCGGAACAGAGAACGAAGGCGCGCTGGGGTCGCCGGTGACGGTAAACGGCGACCAGCTGTCGCCAAGATATGCCGGGCCGTTGTATTCCAGCGGAGGATTGATTCCGACATAGGCTGGCAGGGGATTATTACGAGGCCCTTCTTTGGCACGCAGATAGTTCGTCACGGTCATCCAGTCAGGAAACCGCGGCTTCGGCTTGTCACGAGTATCCGGATCACCGGACAGCATCTGCATCGAACCGGCGGGATGACCTCCAGCCGTTTGTCGCATCGAACGCAGAACGGTGAACTTGTCTGCAATCGCAGCCTGCATGGGCAGCAGCTCGGTGAACTGCAGACCCGGCACTTTCGTGTCGATCACACCAAATGGCCCGCGATACTCGGCTGCGGCGTCCGGCTTCGGATCGTAAGTATCGATGTGCGAACAGCCACCCGGCTTCCAGACCATGATGACGGCGGTCCTTTCCGACGACGTCGTTCCACCGGAATTCTGTTCCGCGGCCGCTGCCTGAAGTCGAAACAGCGCCGGAAGACTGAGGCTCGTAAATCCGCCAAGTCCCAGCCTTAGAAATCCTCGTCGCCCCGATGCCCCGAAACTCGCAGGACCTCGACAGCCAGTCACTGATGATGCGTGAAATGGATCGCTCATTTGGCCTCCGCCGGCAATACTCGAATGGCAATGGATTCAGTAATCACAATATCAACGGTATCACGAGGTGTTGCTTTGTCGTTCGCGACCTTCAGAGCTTCCGTCGCTGCGGCTTTCAGAGCCTCGGTCGCCGCCTGCCGCATTTTTGCGGCATCCAGCAACTGAGTCCGCTCAGGCTTCTGTTCCTCGGTTGCCGCAGCCAGCTCGTCTGTCCGCTTCTGCACATCGGCCACCGCGCTGGCAACTTCGGCCTCGGCATTCTTCAGAGCCTGTTCTGCCAGAGAAACACCGTCCGGGTTGTAACGGTACTTCGCAACGGCGCTTCCGTAGAAGGCCACCAGGTAATCTCCAGGAGGCGTCTTGAGGGCAGCGGTGTCGAGTGTGATGTCGGAAGTTTCCGCAGTGAGCGAAACGTCAAACTGCGGGTTGCCTTCAAAGCCTGCACCAAAGGTTCTCATCTGAAGAATGCTGCCGGAAAAATCTGTTCGGCGAGTATGGATCATGGGAACCGTCAGCTTCTGCCCGGCAACGACTTCCCACACCTTCGATTCTCTCGCCGCGATGGAAATCGGTGCGTACTCCGAACCGCTCACTGAGACAGGGAAATCAGCAACAAGTCGAGGACTCGGAATCTCGCCCCAGGCATCCACGATCGGCCATGCCATCGCGGCAATCTGACACGGACGCACAACGTCCGCATCATTAATGCGAGCCTTGCCTGTGAACTTCGCCCACGTCAGTGCTCGAGGAGCATTCTGGTCGGCCGTAATCAACACGATGCCTCGATTGCTTCCAGCCGGGATCTTCAGGCCCGTGGCCTTTACGCCGTCTGGCAGGTTTTCCAGCGACAGATCGATATCTCCCGCAAATCCATCACGACGAATCGCAACGACTTCCAGTGCGACGGTTACACCTCCACGCAACGCCACCGGTTTGGAAAGTGCATTCCGGTCCCCGTTGCGAAGTTCCATGTGCAGGCCCCACGCAACCAGCGCGAAATCAGGAGCGGCCTGGCGAACGATCAGCCGGTAGACATTCGCTGGATCTGTGCGAGTCCCTCCGAAGAGGTCCGTAATTTGAAGCCGGTAGCGCCCGTCTTCCTTGATCTCAATCCGGCCGTTGATGTCCGAAGATCCTCCGTCGTACGGAGGTCCGTCGTAAGCATAGCCATTGCTGGAGGGCTTCATGGGACTTGGGATGTCCGTGAGCTCTGCGACGTCAGTGAGTACTTCCGCGCCGGGTTCACCAGAAACGCGCTGCACGACAATCGACGGATCGGTCGGTCGCCCGAGTCTTTCCGAGGCAACCTCAACCCACCACACTTCGCCCTTCTTCGCATCGAATTCAAACATGTCGACATCGGCGGCTGTGGCAAAGCTGCCGGACAGGTCACAGGGCAGAGTAATCTTCTGAACCTGAGCCGCAGCATTGTTGGGTTCTGTTTCCTGCAGCGGAGCTTGATCCGGCAAGCCCTGCGGTGGCCAGGAGAATGTGTTCACCGGATGCGTGGATGCAAACTTCGGCACGGCAGCATCAGTCCCCAGCTCCTGAAGTGTCAGCCGATAGAAGTAACCATTGCCACCTTTGTAGGTGAGTTCGTGAACCTTGATGATGTAAGTCCCATCCGTCGGGGCTTTGAAATCCAGCACGCCTCCTCTTCGTTCGACCAGAAGATCCTGCCCCATCGAATTTCCGACGACCAGAACGGCGTCGAGCTTCGAATCAATTCCCCGAGCAGCACAGTGGACAAGACAGCGCTGTCCCGCCTTTGCCTGAAACGAATAATGGTCGACGGAACGCGATGACATCACGGAATTGCAGACCGAGTTCATCGGCAACGGCATGGCTTTGGCCAGCGACGTGTTTCCTGCGGTTTGCTGAACCTCATCCAGAGTACCAACAGAGAAAATCCTCGCCGAAGAAATTCCCAGGCGAGTCATCATGCGAGTCTCATACAAACCCGGAGGACAATCCGCGGCGATCCGAACCAGATACTTCCCAACGATCGGCTTGCCATCAGCCGACTTCTGCTGTGTCGCCGTGAGACCGGGATGTGAGAAGATCAGGTCGCCGCCGTCGTCGATGTTCTCCCCGGTCACGGTGATCTCAAACTCCGTCCCTGCTTTGCCTCCCATGGGCATCGTCGTCAGGACTCGAGGCAACGGCAGACAGACCGTCTGAGCATCCGCTGAGTTCGTCAGAGGCGCCAGCAGCAGTGCGATAAACACGCTGGCCATTTGCAGCGCACGACGAATCGACAATCGACGCAACCGGGACCGATTCACAGACATGCCATGACAACAATCCTGCGGGGGCGTTTGAGGATCTGAAAGACTCGCCGTTGTGAGCAGACGCAATCGTGCCATCTGAATGCTCATTCATCAAAGCGGAGGGAGGAAACGAGGAAGGTCGACGGCTGTCATTTCAGAGGAAAAACGACAGCAGCGGGGACTGGAAGCTTACCGCAGACAAGGCTCCATGGGAACTCTTTTCACCAAACGCACATCTTCAGGCCCAGGGCCTGGCCGTTGCAAACTGAATATCAGATCCAAATCACACCTGCGGACGACCAACCGGGCTGACTTTCCAGAACAGGCGGCGAACTCCCGCTCGAGGATTTCCGGGAATGATCAACGGGACTTACCGCGGAGAATTGTTCGGAACTGGCCGGAGCTTTGTTATCCTGAGAACCAATTCCCGCCTGCCTGATACTCCGTATGTTCATGCCAAAAGTGTCAGTCTCTGCCAACGCCGACTTTGTGCCTCCCGCCATGCAACAATTCATCATCATCACGAGTGTGCTTTTTGCGTTCGCAATCGAAGCCACATCGACCATCGCGCAACAGACCAATGCACCAACCGACGGCGCATCATTTGCCAGCGACGACGATCGTCAGCACTTTGAATCCAAAGTGCGGCCGCTGCTGATCGAGCACTGTGCTGAGTGTCATGGGAAGGAAAAACACAAAAGCGAACTTCGCATTCTCTCGCAGGCCCATCTTCTGGAAGGCGGGGAGAGCGGTCCGGCGATTGTTCCTGGTGATCCCGACGCCAGTCTTCTGATTCAGGCGATGAAATACCAGGGGCTTGAAATGCCTCCGGCCGGCAAGTTGCCGGATGAGCAGATTCAGGTCATTGCTGACTGGATTCGAAAGGGAGCCATCTGGCCTGCTGATGACGAAGCTGGTGCCCCCGTCCGTTCCAAAGATGCGACCATCTCAGAAGAGGATCGAAACCACTGGTCGTTTCATCCGGTTCGAAAGCCTGAAGTTCCGAAGTTGCCTCACGGAGGCTCACCGTTTGATTCGCCGATTGATGCGTTCCTCGAACAACGTCTCAAAGAGCAGGGACTGGTTGCAAACGAAGCGGCTGCCGTTCGAACGCTGATCCAGCGAGCATTCTTTGGACTGACGGGGCTTCCACCAGGGTATGAAGAACTGGAATCGTGGGTGAATCGGATTCAACCGAACGGTGGTTCCTTCCATGCTGATGAGTATTCAATCCTGCTTGACGACTTGATGACTCGCCCTGCCTACGGTGAACACTGGGCTCGGCACTGGCTGGATGTTGTTCGATTCGCACAATCGAATGGGTACGAACGTGACGGCTACAAACCCTACGCCTGGCGCTATCGAGATTACGTGGTGCAGGCGTTCCTGAACGATAAGCCCTACGATCGATTTGTCATGGAACAACTGGCGGGTGATGTGCTTCCGGACGGCGACAGCAGCAGTCGCATCGCCACGGGCTTCTATCGGCTCGGCACTTTCGATGATGAACCCGATGACAAGCGTCAGGCGGAATTTGATGAACTCGATGACGTCATGGTCACTGTCGGAGCCTCCTTTCTGGGACTCACGATCGGATGTGCCAGATGCCATGAACACAAGTTCGACCCGATCCCCCAGGCGGACTATTATCGACTGCTGGCGCACTTCCGAAACATTCGTCGGTACGACAATCCAGCGGCTGACATTGATAACGCTGGAACTCTGCCGCTTGGTGACTCCGAAACGATTCGAAAGGCCGTCGAGGCGTTTCGTGAGCAGCAACGGCAGCGTGAGCAGAAAATTGCTGCAGCCACGAGCGACGAAGAACGGCGACGCCTGGATTCCGAGCTGCCTCGACCCGCACTTTCCAATCTCGAATGGACAATCGGTGTTCGCGAAAATCCAGGTCTGCCTCCGGAAACCAACGTGCTGATCCGCGGCACTGCCGCAACACCAGGCTCGACCGTCCAGGCGGGTTTCCTCAGCGTGCTGGAACGATCGAGTCATTCGATCTCCTACACGTCTGAATCGCCATTGAATGACATTCTTCCCAGCAGCGGTCGTCGCCTTGCGCTGGCTCGATGGCTGACCAGTCCGGATCATCCGCTCACCGCGCGAGTCCTGGTGAATCGCGTCTGGCATTACCATTTCGGGCGAGGCATCGTGTCGACGACCGGTGACTTTGGCAAAGCGGGCGATCGTCCGAGCCATCCAGAATTACTGGACTGGCTTGCGGCGGACTTCGTCGAACATGGCTGGTCCATCAAGCATCTTCACAAACGCATCCTGATGAGCGATGCGTTTCGCCGTTCATCGCGGATCGATGAATCACCGCAGCATCAGGCAGCGAACGCCAAAGATCCTGATAACCGACTCCTGTGGCGAGGAAGTTTGCGCCGCCTGGATGCAGAGTCGATTCGCGACCGAATGCTTGTCTCCAGCGGTGAATTGAATCCCACCGTCGGTGGTCGCGAAATGTATCCGCGGCTCAGCGGCGAAGTTCTTGCCGGGCAGTCCAAACCTGGACTTGGCTGGGAAACCTCCACGATCGAAGACCAGAAGCGGCGAAGCCTCTACGCGGTGGTGAAGCGGAGTGTACGTGATCCGTTGCTGGAGGCTCTGGATTATTCCAACACGACTTCGCCATTAACAGAACGCCCATTGACCACCGTCGCACCTCAGGCACTGCTGATGCTGCACGGACGCTTCACGGCTGAACGAGCCGAAGCGCTGGCGGGGAAAATCCAAGCCGAACTTCACGACATCGACAGTCAGATTCGAGCCTTGTATCGCCGCATTCTTCAGCGGGAACCTTCGAGTGCGGAACTGACAACTGCGAAGAGAGTTGTCGGAAACTTCGAACAGACACTGCGGCCGGAAAACGCGGTCATCACATTTCGGCCAGACGTTCCCGTCTCGTTGTACTCCGAGTATCGGCGACAACTGCAGGGCCCTGACTTCCTCATCGGCCCCAAAGGCTGGCAGTTCCGATCCGGCATCTGGGGAGGTGGCTACGAGGGAATTGATGTCGTCGATATTCGTCAGGGGCCCCATGCGTTCTGGAACGGCGGTCCATTTCGACTCGGCACGCTGAAAGGTTCACTCCGCTTCGATACAACCACCGAACGCATCACTTTGCTGGCAAGGGCCGACGCGGAGGGAGACGGATGGAATGGACCGGGACTGACCATCGACCCTCTTCATCGGTCGATCGAACTTCGCCAGCGGTTTCGCGGAAAAGACGCTGTCGAGAACGTCTCGTTGCCGGACGATGCAGCATTGCCGGCCAATGAGTGGATTCCGTTCGAATGGGAACTCTCGGAACAGTCAACACGATTCCTTCTCGGCCATCAGAGGCAGCAGATTCTTGAGACAACGCTTCCGGAAGACGCTTCTGTCGAGGGGCGACTGGGCGTTGCTGTCTGGGGCGGTGCTGTCAGCTTCAATCAGTTCCAATGGATCTCGAACGACAGCGGCGCGACAACCTTCGCACTTCACGAAGCATCGTTCGACAGCTCCCCCGCGCCGCCAGGCTGGAGTCTCTTTGAAGGTCAGTGGCGTCGTGTGGATGATTCGACCTGGATGGTCAGTCAGCATAACGGCGGAAAGATCCTTCTGGACGAGACTCCTCTGCATGACGGCGAAGTGCAGATCGAAATGAAGATGACTCCGGGTCGATCCAACATCGGAGGTCTGCTTCTGCGAGTCAGCGAACCTCGAGCCGGTGCAGACAACTGGTTCGGTTATGAAGTGAGCCTTGATCTACCCGGGCAGGTTCTTCTGTTTGGTGAACACCGTCAGGACTGGCGTCCAAAGGCGCGAGTGCCGATCAGCGTGAAGCCGGGCGAATGGCATACTCTGCGAGCCGTGATCCAGGGAAACCGTCTGCAGGTTTATGTCGACGATGCTCCGTCACCGACGCTGGATACGGAACTCGAACAACCTCTGGAAGGAAATCTGTTCGGCCTGCGAACATGGGGCTCGGAGATCACCTACCGCAATGTTCGAACACGACCGGACAGCGCTGGCGAATGGCAGACGGAAACGTGGCCACGAATTACTCCAAAACCAGCAGGCGGCCAGCAGGATGCTGTGTCACACCGAGCGCTCGCGGCTCTCGCTCGCACGCTGATGAACCTGAACGAGTTTGTGTATGTGCCGTAGTTCCATGTTATGAAAATCCCAGGCACACAGTTCAAAGGAATCGAACCTTGAATCACAACGAACCGAAATCACAAACTTACCGCCTTCGACAGTTTCTCTGGGACTGTGGTGCAGGCTTCACCGGGCTGGCATTGAGTTCTCTGCTGGCACAGGATGGCTTTCGCTTCAACGCGGCGATGGCTTCTGAGCTGGCGAACCAGAGCGATCCTGCCGGCCTTCAAGTTCACGGGCCCTTGCTTCCACATAAGGCGAAGTACTGCATCTTTCTGTACATGTACGGCGGTCCTTCACAGATGGACCTCTTCGATTACAAGCCCGAACTTCAAAAGCGCGATGGAGAAAAAGTTCGAATCGAACTGCGGCGGCGAGCGGTCAGTGAAGGAACGCTGCTGGCTTCCAAACGTCGATTTGAACAGCGAGGAGAGAGCGGTCTGTGGTGTAGCGACGCCTTGCCTCACTTTGCACGGCAGATGGACAAAGTGGCGGTCGTGAAGAGCCTCTACCAGGATTCCTTCGCGCATGGTTCTGCCAACCTGCAGATGAACTGCGGACGAATTCTGCAGGGTTATCCGTCGCTCGGTTCCTGGCTGAATTACGGTCTGGGGACGGAGAATCAGGATCTGCCCGGATTTGTCGTGATGCTTGACCCGCGAGGCGGCCCGATTCCCGGAGCACCAAACTGGGGGTCAGGCTTCATGGATGCGTCGCATCAGGGAACCGTCTTCAGAACTCTCGGCCAGCCAATCCTGGATCTGACTCCGCATACGTCGGATCCCGTGGAACTGCAAAAGCAGCAGATCGACGCGCTCGAGCAACTGAATGACGAACATCTGCGAATGAACCCAGGATACTCAGAACTGCAGGCTCGAATTGCCAGCTATGAACTGGCATTTCAACTTCAGCGCAGTGCTCCGGAGGCACTGGATCTGAGCCAGGAAACTCGAGCGACTCAGGAAATGTACGGTCTATTTAATCCAGCTCCGGAACATCGCCTTTCCGTAGGCTCGGCCGTGTTCGGTCGCCAGTGCCTGATTGCTCGCCGACTGATTGAACGTGGCGTTCGCTTCATCCAGATCTACAGCGGCGGCGGACATCAGCAGCAAAACTGGGATGCTCATTTCGGTGTTGAAGAGAACCTCGCCATTCACTGTCCGGAAGTCGATCGTCCGATGGCCGCGCTCCTGCAGGATCTTGAGCAACGAGGACTGCTGGAGGAAACTCTTGTGATCTGGGGCGGAGAATTCGGCCGCCAGCCGGTGTCGCAGGGAAACCAGGGGGGCCGTGACCACAATCCAAAAGGCTTCACGTGCTGGCTTGCGGGTGGCGGAGTAAAGGGCGGCTGCAGTTACGGCGAGACCGATGAACTGGGAGCAGAAGCCGCTGTGAACCGTCGTCATGTCCGCGACTTCCACGCCACCATTCTTCGACTCATGGGCTTCGACCACCGCCGGCTCACCTACTTCCACGGCGGACTCAACCAGAAGTTCACAGGAGTCCAGGAAGCCACCGTGATCGATGAGATCATCGCCTAAGTCTGCGTGGTGGAACTCGCCAGAGTTCCTGCCCCTGTTGCCGAGGCCAAATAATGATGGGGGCAATGATTAGTGGTTAATGAAAAATGGAAAGTGCAAATTGCGAATGAATAGCAGGCTCCCCTGCGACTATTTTCCGTCGCCCATTTTCCGTCAGACCCCAAGAACACGCCTCGCATTCTCCTGCCCACATTCTTCTGCCTTCACCGCACACCGTAGGCAACAATTTGCATTTTCCAATCTCCAATAACCATTAACCATTTCCCCGCCCGCGCACACACGATGGCTGGAGCAAAGGAACTCTGGCGAGTTCCACTACAACTCAGAAGCCCAATGAAATGGGAAGACAGACGAATGAACGCACGAAGCCAGAAGGCTCCCCTGCGACTATTTTCCGTCACCCATTTTCCGTCAGACCCAGAACACCCCAACACATTCTCCTGCCCCCATTCCTCTGCCTGCCCCTCAAACAACAATTTGCATTTTTCAATCTCCAATAACCATTAACCATTTCCCCTGATCGAGCACACACGATGGATGGAGAAAGGAACTCTGGCGAGTTCCACTACGTGACAGGAAAAAGGGAACTCTGGCGAGTTCCACTACGGCATTCAGAATGACCGTGGTTAACGTCGCGAGCGGCGCTGCTGGCGGTAGTACTTCAGCCCGGGCATAAAGAATGTCAATGCGGACATGATCCCGAACAGCGATACACTGAAGTCCGGCATGTCGCTGGCTTCAATCGCCGCCATGATCAACGCAGTTGCGAACATCATGGCCGACTGAATGTAGAAACTTCCGGACAAGATTCCGGCTTTGACCAGGAACACCATCCCCGCAATCGCACCAAGCACCGGAGAAAACTCCAGCACCGGTCGATTCATGATCGACTCAACGGCGAACAGCATCGACGACGCGATCATACTGCCACCCCAGACGTGAGCAATCTGACGTTCGACGGCCGTGATCGGACCGGCACGATGCCGAAGGTTCCAGAAGATGCCGGCCCAGAGCCCGAGGCCGATCACCCACAGACTCACATACGGCCAGCGCTGATCGACGCCGGAAAACTGCATCGCGTTGGTAATCAGACACAGCAACAGCACAACAAGGCTGTGCCACATCCACAGCAGTCCCCAGTTCTCCAGAATCGCCGCATGGTGCGATTCTCGAAACAGTCGCGTCATCACTTGAGCAATCGTCGATGAACGAGCACTCACGGGTTCATGATTCAACCATGCTCGCATGTCCGCGGCAAGAAGCGATGTCGACGAATAACGCAGGTCCTGAGGCTTCTGCAGACACTTCCGCACAATCATCTCAAGGTCGGAATCGACAGCGCGATTGAGCATCCTGATATCAGGCGGATCCTGTTCAATCACCATCAATACCGTATCAAGCGGCGAGGCGGCCTGGAAAGGAGGGCGGCCGGTGAGCATCGCAAAGAGGACAGCCCCCAGACTGTAAATATCGGTGGCCACATCAATGGAATCCGACTGCCCCGCAGCCTGTTCAGGAGACATCCACGCGGGCGTCCCCAGAATTGCACCGCTCTGAGTCAGGCTTTGCATGTCCGATCCGGAGCCAGCCAGATTCAGGCTCTCTTCCCCAACACTGACTCTCTTCGCCAGACCGAAGTCGGTGACAAACGGAGTCCCATCCGACGCGATCAGAATGTTGCTGGGCTTGAGATCTCGATGCAAAACCCCCGCGCGATGTGCGGCACCAATGGCTTCAACGATTGGTATGAGCAGCGACACAGCCTCACGAGGCATCATCGGGCCGTCCATCAGGCGAGCTGACAGAGTCGTGCCCTCAATGAACTGCATGCTGAACCACGGCTGACCGCCGTATTCACCGACTTCATAAACCGGAACGATATTCGGATGACTCAGCCGAGCCGCCGCGAGCGCTTCGGCTCGCAGCCGCGCGAGGTCCTGCGAGGCAGCAAAGGCCGCGTTGGGAATCATCTTCAGAGCGACCGTTCGCTGCAGGCTGAACTGCCACGCTCGGTAAACAACGCCCATACCGCCGCGACCGATTTCCTCGCGCAGCTCGTAATCACCGATCACGGAGCCGATCGGTGATGGATTCGTTTCGCCCTTGGCAGATTCGCCGGAGAGTTCTTCAATGACGGTCGACTGGAGCAGGGCGATGTCATCGGCGATCTGAGCGGTCGCAAAAAGTTCCTTCAGATCCTGAGCCAGGTCCGGATACTGACGGATTGCCGCTTCCAGTTTTTGCTGCGGCGAACCACTGCGAGAATCCTGCATCAGCTGATCAAAGACGATCGCCAGCCGTTCATCACGATCGTCGTTGGATTCCACCATGCAGCGACTCCTGGCAATCTACTCCTCTCAGCCTCGTCGGAAACTGTTACGAGCGAAAACTGTTCAGATACGGAATCTTCTTCGCATGAGCCGTCACTTCATCGGCAGCGCTCAGCAGTCGTCCGAGATAGTCCCATTGCCCTGTGACCAGAGCATCACGAGCACTGTCGGGCATCGACACGGAGAATGAAATGTCGCCCGCTGTCACGGTCAGTGTCGGCAGATCCACGGTCACTTCCAGACCAGGATTGGCTTCGATGGCCGCAGCAAGACGACTAAGGTCCGCACGCGATGCGCGAACGGCCGGTATTCCCAGCGAGTTACAGTTTCCGAAGAAAATCTCCGCGAAGGATTCGGCAATAATCGCCTTGATCCCCCAGCGCATCAGCGACTGAGGAGCATGTTCGCGCGAAGAGCCGCAGCCGAAGTTTCGACCTGCAACAAGAATCCCGGCTCCCTGGTACTGAGGCTTGTCGAAAGGATGATTGGCATCCTGTTTCCGATCATCCTCAAACGCATGTTCACCCAGACCATCAAACGTCACGCAGCGCAGGAACCTGGCCGGAATAATACGGTCGGTGTCGATGTCATCCAGAAGCAGAGGAATCACGCGAGCGGTTACAGATCGAATTTCGTTGATGGCCATAACTTACCTGTCGTTTCAGTTCTGTCGCCGCGGCCGGAGCATCGGTCAATCCACCGAACAGGCAACCTGCCGCTTCGGGCATTGTGGCTGTGAATCACGGACGAGGCAAACCGTCGTCCAGACTTTCTCGGATTCCCCCAGAAGACAGTTGGAAAAGGCCTGCTCGGCAACGCTATGAAGGATTCTGTAGTGGATCTCGCCAGAGATCCTCATACATTTCTCGCCAGAGATCCCACGACTGTCGTTGATGACAGGAACTCTGGCGAGTCCCACTACAGCTCGGAGCTCAGCGGCGTTTTGGCAGGTACTGAGTTCCGTTTGCGAGACAATCACACAAGTCCAGTGCCACGTCGGTAATGGCCACCATTGATGCATCCCTGCTCAGCTTCTGCTGAATTCGACGAGCCAGCGGGCCCTGATCCAGAATCACATCCATCGCACCGCGACACTCGGCTTCCATCACTGGATTCAGACGCTGATATAGCGACTGCCAGATTTCCTGAATCGTCCGACGGCCAGGTTCGATTCCCAGTAGCTTCAGGAACGCCGCATCTTCAACGATCGCCTGGTCTGCCTTGTCGATCGCCGAAAGAAGAATCGAATACAGAGGTTCCACCGCAACAGCCTGAAGCTCTTGCATCGACCCCCAGCGCTCTTCCACAAGGGCTCGCAGTACATTGACCACGAGCTGCAGTACAGCGAGGTCAGCAGCCGGACATTCCTGAATGTCGATCACTCGAATTTCGATCGAACCACGACCGAACCTGGCGATCGCTCCACGAGCATTCAGAAACTCATCCTGCAGAACACCGTCCGGGTCAAAAGGAGCGATCTCTTTGAACATTGGCTCGAAGATGATTCGCTGGTAGTCAGCTTCGGTGTAAGCCTGTTCCGGAATCACCTTCCCGGCAATGCCCGGGATCTTCGCGGAGTTTGATCGATACACATGCAGCCGCTGATCCATGCGACCGGTCAGCCGACCTTCGGCCAGCGGAGAGGAAGCCGCCAGACCAGGCAACAGCGGCAGTATCAGTCGAATCGCCGCGTGAAGCTTTCCGAACTCTTCATCGCCATGAAAAGGAAGATTCAGATGCACACTTTGCAGGTTCGCCCAGCCATGCCCGCGACAGTCAAAGATCCGATTGAATGTCTCGTACACAACACTGTAATCATGTGGCCATAAACGCATTTCGCGAAACGGGTCCATCCACGGATGCATCGCTGAAGGCATCAGTCGGCATCCCTGATCGGCCAGACGGCGATTGATCTGCCGAACCTCGCCATGAAACTTGCTCGACAGTCCCTGAAGAGACTTTGCTGGCTCCGTGGTCTTCAGTTCCACGACATGCAGAACAAGTTCGTTCGACCACGAAATCTCGCCTCGTTCGACATCTGACTGAATCGCGCCGCACTCCGCCTCAATCAATCGATCACAGACGGGCTGCACATCGAGCGATTCCTTTGCGACGATCATGTATTCCAGCTCGACGCCAAAGGCATCAAACAATCCCAGACGCTGCGAACTTCCATCTGACACTGGTCAACTCCGTGAGATATTCTCAGGGTGAATTCGAAAACGCGGCAGGAGCGTCTTCCGACTGCTCCAACGCTAATCGTCGATTCGCGCTCTCTTTTGTTCCATGCGACGCACGAAGACTTCCATGATCCGACTGTAAAGGTCTTCCTTCAGAATGGCGTCTTCACTGTCCGCGTCGATGTTTGGATTGTCGTTCACTTCAATGATGTAGAAGTTTCCATTCGACTCTTTGACATCCACGCCATACAGACCATCACCAATCAGATTTGCCGCCTTCAATGCCAGCTTGACCGCCTTTCGCGGAGCCAGTTCGACCGGAAGAGTTTCCGTCTTGCCATAACGACCGCGTCCGTCGCAATCCTGCCGGACGATCTGCCAGTGACCAGGTGCCATGAAATACCGACAGGCGTACAAGGGCTTCTGATCAATGATCCCGATTCGCCAGTCGAAAGTTGTCGGGAGAAATTCCTGTGCGATCAGCAGTTCCGAGTCGCCAAGGAAGTCGGCAATCTTCGTCTTCAGCTCGTCCTCGGACTGAATCTTCACGACGCCTTTTGAAAACGCGCTGTCCGGTCTTTTCAAAACGCACGGAAAGCCAAACTCTTCAACGATTCGATGAATGTTCTCACGATGCACAACAATCGAACGAGGAATATCAATCTTGTGCCGCGCCAGCATCTCGGCCAGGTAAACTTTGTTCGTGCAGCGAAGAATCGAAACGGGATCGTCGATGACCACCATGCCTTCCTTGGCGGCTCGGCGAGCAAACCGGTAGGTGTGGTGATTGACGAATGTCGTTTCCCGGATGAACAGGGAATCAAACTCCAGCAGCCGTCCGTAATCGTCCTTTGTGATCAGTTCGGCATACACGTCCTGCTCCCGTGCGGCCCGGATGAATCGCTTCAGAGCCACTTCGTTGGAAGGTGCATTCTGCTTTTCATCAGGGTCATGCAGAATCGCCATGTCAAAACGAGTTCTCTTGCGTGACCGAGGTGCCGATGCGCGGCCGGAAAAGTACCGCGCCGCGGACTCGGCCACGAACGGCTTGTGACTGTCCGGAAGAGTATGCGGTGCCGGAGTCTGCACTTTGCGAATCTGCCAGACACCTTCATCATTCCGGGCAAATTCAAATCGCAGCAACGGCGCGGCAAAGAGGTTGAACAAATGCAGCGCCAGCCGATCGTAACGTCGAGCCATGTTACGACCAAAATAGACGCTCAGCGTGAACTCATTCGACTGAAGAGGCCCCAGGTTCTGCTGGATCAGTTCATCAAGCTCATCTGACAGAACCTTGACCGAAGCACGGTTCTTCAGGTCCTGCAGAGTAATGACGCCAGGCACAGGCTTGTGCCCGCGCGCTTCGGCGAGCAGCGAAACGTAGTAGCCGGTGCTCTGATACCGATACGATCGGCAGAGGTTCATCACACGCTGCGACTTTGATCCCCCGGCATACTCCGGCGACGTCAGGTAAGTCCACGCATCGATGACTTCAACACCAGGAATCTCGAAAGGCCAGTCCGTAACCTCCGAGGCAACAATCAGAACAGACATCAGCTCTCACCAACTCGACGCCGCTGCATCAGACTCCCTGCCTGATCAAACTGCCAACGGCGTGACCGGGCGAAGTTTAGGAGACTGCGCAAATTCACAACAGGCGGATTTCCGCGGCAAGCCTCACCAATTCTCCGTCGCGGGAGCGAAGTGCGAAACAGGAAGCCGGGCCACATGACTCAGGTGTCGCGGCCCGATGGAGAGGAGAAATCTTGAATGATTAGCGGAAAATGGAAATTGCAAATTGCACGTGGACAGCAGGCACGACACGTCGTTGGCAGGCAAGAGAAGTCAGGAGAATCAAGGCAGAAGAATGAACGCAGAAAAAAGCAAGCCCCGCCGCGACTATTTTCAGTCACCCATTTTCTGTCAGACCCAAAACACGCCTCACAACCTCCTGCCCCCTCACGCAGCAATTTGAATTCTCCAATTTCCAATAACCATTAACCATTTCCCATGACCGCGCACATTGGACGCTTGAAGCAAAGGAACTCTAGCGAGTTCCACTACGGCTTTTCAGATGCGTCAGCGAGCCTGCAACATTCGAATACAAACGGGCTTGCCAACCGTGATCGATCGTCCGGTGGGATTCAGCATCCCGGTTTCCTGATCAATGCCGAAGACAAACACAGAATCGGAATTCTGATTCTCCGCGAGCAGCCACTTGCCTTTGGGTTCGATGTAGAAGTTGCGAGGTTCCTTGCCGCCCGTCTGCTCGTTCTCCAGATACTTCAGCAGACCCGTTTCCGGATCGATCGAGTAGGCGGTAATCGTTTCGTGTCCGCGATTGCTCACATACAGAAACTTGCCCGTTGGATGAACGAGACATTCCGCAGTGCTCTTTCGGCCGTTGTAGCCACCAGGGATCGTTGAGATTTCCTGAATGGCAAACAGAGCACCCGTTTGAGCATCTCGACGAAAGCCCGTAACAACCATCGTCATCTCATTATTTGTCCATGCAAAATTCCCGGATGGATGAATGGCAAAGTGGCGAGGCCCGCCACCAGGAGTCACCAGGGCTGCAGGCGGATTCGAAGGAGCCAGCGTGTGCTTTTCCGCATCCAGCTGATAGATCATGATCTTGTCGATTCCCAGATCCGCGGCATAGGCAAATCGATTGTCGTTGCTAAGGTTGATCGAATGAGCGTGTGGCCCTTCCTGACGACCCTTGTCAACACTGCTGCCTTCATGCTGCATGTTGCATGAGACAGGGCCCAGCGATCCATCCTCATTGATCGGGAAAACAACGATATTGCCTCCCACGTAGTTGGCGGCCAGAAGATTCCTGCCGGTCGCATCAACATTGCAGTGACACGGAGCTCCTCCTTCGGACACCTGATCGTTGATCTTCGTCAGAGTTCCATCGGCATTGACTTTCAGAGCGGTGACTCCCCCTTGTCCTCGGCCTGGACCTTCGCTGATTTCGTTCACGGCGTAAACGAACTTTCCTGACGGATGAATCGCAAGGAACGACGGATTCTTCAGCTCCGCGGCCAGCACGGGCTCGGACAACGTGCCGGCCTCATCATCGAATTCGCACGTGTAAACCCCCTTGCTCAAGCCTTCGGTATAGGTGCCGATGTAAATGCGAACCTTGTCTGCCATCGCTTCAGACGACAGAGCAATCATCACAACAGCGAAGGACAACACCAATCGACGAAGACTCATGGCGACGCTTTCAGAAGGACACTAAAACAACAATGTAGTGGAACTCGCCAGAGTTCCCTTTACCCACCTCGGACTGGACCTGTGATACACGAGTGTAGAGCGATTGTCCTCAATCGCTCCAAAAACACAGCGGCAGTCGGGAAACGGCTGAGGACAGCCGTTCTACAATGAGCAGACTTTTCCGTGAATCACTCGGCCTTTGAAAAGCCGGCCTTCACCAGTCCATCAAAGCCCGTCCGCAGCGGCCGGATATCCCAGCCTTTGCCATTCAGCATCTCTGCACACATCAGCACCCGACCGCCCGCTTTGCAGTGCAGGTAGATCGGCTTGTCCTTTGGCAACATCTCCAGGTCAGCCGTCGCACTGCCGTCCTTCACTTTGCTGAGCGGAAGAAATGTCGCAGCCTTCAGATGACCGGCATCCCATTCTTCCTGTTCACGAACGTCCACAAGAATGGCTTCTTTCGCTTCCACCCGCTGCTTCACGACCTCAAGTGAATCAACAGTGTGACCGGCATCAGTGAACATTGGCTTCTCCATAGGTTTTGAAACAGCAGCTGTCTTTTTTGAACCGGTAAACACCGGCGAGTCAGGATCGCCACCGGACTGCAGGTAGGCGATCAGGTCGAGAACTTCTTCTTTCGTCAGAGTGTTGATCAGACCTGCCGGCATCATGGAAACTTTCGACACCAGAGTCTCTTCGATCTCTTCACGAGCCACCTGAGTGAGGTTGCCGGGCTCCAGCATGTTCTCACACACCATGATGCGGTCACCATTCAGATTGACGACTCGCCCCGAGACCTGCTTGCCGGAATCCAGCACAAAGATGTTGGCCTCGTACTGATCCGAAATCACTTTGCTCGGCTCAATGATCGATTCCAGAAGAGTGCGTGCATTGTAGCGACGCGCGACGGCGGTCAATTCAGGGCCCACGATTCCGCCGTCGCCGGCAAATCGATGACATTTGAAGCATGCGGTCACCTGAAACATTTTTCGGCCATTGTCGTAACTTCGACCAGTCAGTCCCCCTTCGACATCGGCAAGAAAATCATCAACGGTCCATTCCTTCACAACTGGCCGTGTTGATGCTTCGACAAGAACAGCAGTACCAGACGGCTGTGCTTCCAGGACATCCTTGAGTGCAATCGCTTCTTCGGTCGTCAGTTTATCGATGGCTTCCTGACGGATATTCTTGATGAAACCGGAGAACGAATTTCCGCCGCGAAGAGTCGTCGAGGTCACGAACCACTGGAAGTATTCCTTCCGCTGCTCAAGCGTCCAGTGGCCTTTCAGTGCTCGCAGGCAGTATGCATAGTGAATCTGCTCTTCCTGAGTCGGAGCTTTCGCCAGCAGCGCCAGAGTCTTTGCAGCCACCTGCTCATCATTCAGATAAACCAGCATGCGACAAAGTTCTCGATTCAGCGTCGGACTCTTCGATGGATAGTAGTAGTTCAGAATCTTCGAAACGTCCTGAGCAACCGATGGTTCTGGTTCACCCATGCGAATGAAGCAGAGTCCCAGAACTCGCAGTGCATCCAGCATTTGTGATTCGCTCAGCTTTGATCCGTCAATCTCGCGCATGGCGGTCAGCAATGGCATCTGCTGTGCCTTATCGCCACAACGGGCCAGAGCCAGCAGCGCGTTCAGGCGAGCATCGACGCTGGAATCTTCTTCCAGTGCCTTTTGAGTCCACGACGCGACAGGCTGGTGCTCAATTGCAGTGCGAGCCGCAAAGCGAATCGTTCGATCTGCATGTCCCAGATACGGCCAGGCGGTTGCCACAGCATTCTCAGCGCCGTCGTGATGCAGAGCCTCCAGCTTGTGCCGCAGTGCTCGCAGTTCTTCGCCGCCATCCTTCTGAGCAGCCACGGCGGCGGTCGAATCTTTACCCTTGTAGGTCACTCGGTAGAGCCCGGACTGTGTCTTTCGGCCGCCGATCGTAAAGTACATCGCCTGGTCCACCGGATTCACAATCACATCAGTAACCGGCAGCGGTGCCGCAGAAACAAATCGCTCCAGCTCACCTGTGTAGGTTGCCCCGGACGGCTTCATATGCACCGCGTAAATAACGCCGTAACTCCAGTCGCTGATGAACAGAGAATCCTGGTACTTCGCCGGGAACTTTGCTCCGGTTCCAAACGTAATGCCCGTTGGTGAACCAGGTCCAACATCCACGACAGAACCCAGGCTGTCCGGGTAATAGGCGGGCCACTTGCCCGTTCCTGATCGCCAGCCAAACTCAGCTCCGCTGGTCACATGATTCACGCGAGTTGGACGATACCATGGACTGCCCACGTCCCATTCCATGTCAGCGTCATAGGTAAACAATTCACCGACTGAATTCAGCGCGATGTCATATTCGTTTCGGAAGCCGCTGGCAACAAGCTGCCAGTCTTTTCCATCAGGACTCACCTGAGCGATCCAGCCACCCGGTGCGAGAACACCAACTGCATGCCCACCAGCATCCCACATCCGAGGCAGCAGTTGATCTTCCGCCCAGATTCGAGGAACTCGCGACTGAGAGAAATCGGTTGGCGCCGTGTGATTGCCGCAGGCAACCAGCAACGATTTTTTGTCGGGAGACAGAATGACAGCATGCGGCCCGTGTTCATTGCCGCCCTTCAACAGTCGCACATGCTCCGATGAGTCATATTGGTCATCGCCGTTTGTGTCACGCACAATATGCAGACCAACTTTCGGAGCATCGCCACTATTCGTCATCACGTACAGATTATCGAACGCACACAGCAGCCCCTGAGCCATGCCGACGTCCACATTGATGAGCTCAATCTTCGGTTCATCCTTTGAACCTTTTGCAGGCGGAGTGACTCGATACAGCTTCCCGTACTGGTCCGAAACAATCAGTCGCCCCTTTGGATCTGTCGTCATGCAAACCCATGAGCCCATCTTTTCGTACGGCACTGAGTACAACAGTTCGACTTCAAAACCCTCTGCAACTTTCATGTCCTTGACTGGTGTGGCCTGCGGAACCGGCGCGGCTTCGTCGGTCAGAACGATCTCGTCGATTTCCATTTCCCCGCCGCGACTGAACGGGTCAATCCGCAGAGAAGTCACCGGTGAGTCAGTCGCGAAATAAACCTTCGCCGAACGAAACACTTTGTCAGAGCCTCGCAGTTCCGTTCGAACCGACTTGTCCTCGGACGTGTTCGGCGAAGCCTCCGTCGTCCAGAACACCTGAATGTCCGCGTTGCCCCGAAACTTCGCGCTGATGATCAGCTTGTGTTCACCCGCACGGCCGGCAACAGGCGCCGAGAAATAGGGGTCTTTGCCCTTCGACTTCAGATGCAGGCTGCCATCCTTCACAGACAATTCCGTCTCCCCGCTGGGAGTCCAGCCGGCCTCAGGCTTGTCAAAATTCCACGTAAAGATGTCGTCTGCCTTGGCAAACGACGAAGCGCTGGTCAGCACAAGGGCTGTCAGGAATCGCGTGAATCGTTTCATTGGGTTGCTCGAAGAAAACAGGGTAGGCGAATGTTCGGTGCGAACATTTTCGCACGGTGGGCATCACTCGGAAGACCTCACAGTCTGACGCTGAATCGCGATGGTTTCAAGTTTGCCCGAGGACACTGCTGGTCTGCAAACTGAACGCTCCTAAAATGCAGCGTCGCAGACGACTCTGTTCCGATCCCTTTTGACTTTCAGGAAGTGAATCA
>VFQT010001965.1_pt1 | contig 22569 bp, 26 predicted proteins | sample 3512381 | NCBI WGS metagenome assembly VFQT01 (sample SAMN10412376, study PRJNA504923) | tailings metagenome | isolation source: Relicate 2 Philex TSF3 active mining site | place: Philippines: Tuba, Benguet | collected 2017-08-29
GGCGATCAGCAACGGGGGGACGCGTTTCATCACCGACGAGAGGCTAACTCTGCCGTCGGCGGGGTGTCCGTTCGGTGGGCCTGGGATGCCCGGCCGCAGTGGGGGGAACTGCGGCCGGGATCTCCCGGTGCAGTCGCGGGGTCGTCAAGCGTTGCCCGCAACCGAGATGGACGAGGAGACGGCGTGTCGGTCAGGCGACGCGAACCGCCACCTCGAAGGGCCTCTGCTCCGAAACGTCGGAAATGGTGCGAAGTGTGCGGTCCTCGTCGATCACCAGGATCGGCTTGGGAAGCACCGAGGGTCGGCCACGAGGGCGTCGGTCGGCGATCACCCGGCCGCTCTCGATCAGCTCGCCACCCCACACCCCCCAGGGCTCCTCGCGTTCGAGGGCCCCGCTCAGGCAGGCGTCGGCCAGCGAGCAACGTCGGCAGATCGCCTTGGCGCGGGCGATGTCGATGTTGACGTCGCTGAAGAACAACGGTGTCAGGGTGCCGTTGCCGTCGGCGCATCGCGCGGTGGGGCTGGCGACCGTGCGACTCCCGTCGTCGAGGATCTCGTTGTCGATGCTGATCGTGCTGCTCATGTCGTTGTCCTGTGGGTGGTGTTCGTGGTCGGGTCGGGCGGGTGTCGAAAGGGGGCCGGAGAACGAGAAAGGCCGCCGGGTTGATCCCAGCGGCCTCGGTGAGGTTCTCGACGTCGGTGTGTGACCTACGTGAGTGGCTCCCCGAGCCGCTGGGGCGAACGCTTGGTGTTCGCCACAGCGAAGGCCTTGGCGGCCTTGTTCTGCTTGGCTGCGAACACCATGGGCCACGAATACGTGGTGGTGTCGGCAGCCGAGGCGTGGGTGAGGTGCATGGACGCGACGGAACCACGGCGGGCGGCGATCTCGCGGATCGACATCGGGCTCGTGGAGCGGTTCATGACGGTGAGTAGGAAACCACCTGAAATCGCCCTCGTCAACCGAATTAGCGCTCCGATGTTCCGTTCACCCGTCGGGTTCGGTGCACCGGGCCCGACGCCGGGCTCCCATGAGAAGGGTCGTTCCCCCTGCTAGAAGGGCGAATCCGAGTCCGAGGACCAGGGTCCGCGCGGGGGCGAACGAGCCCTCCAAGATTTTTCGACCCGGGCCGAGCACGAGGACCACGACCACCGACGCGATGGCGGCCGCCAACGAGGTCGTGCTCGCTCGTCGCCGGCGAACGGTGGCGGGTTGGCTCGGACCCAGGCTCGGATGGGGAAACGCGCTCATGGGGTCGGAGAGAACCGACCGGCGCCTTCCTCGCAGTTTCGCTCAGACGTCGCCCAGTCGCTCGGTCCCTCCCTCGACCCGATATCCGCGTTTCTCCAGTCGTAGCCGGGTCCGACTCTCGGCGCGCAAACCGTCCTCGCGCGAGAAGTAGACCCGTTTCGGCTCGAGGTCGGGTCGACGACGCACGAAAAGTCGACGGACCACTCGACTGTGCTTGGCCACCCCGTTGTGCCAGTGACCGACGCGGTGTTGTTCCACCCGAACGGCGGGATCGTGCACCGTCTGTCCGACGTAGAGATACCCGCGATGGTCCGGCGCGGCGGAGGCGTCCAACTCGATCACGTACACCGAGAAGACCTCGAGATTCCCGTTCACGGTGTAACCACGGTCTCTCAGTCGTGTGATGGTGGCTTCGCGTGCCTTCACCGCGTCCTTGCGGTCGACGAACGCTCGTTTGGGAGCCAGGTCGTCGCGATGATCGGCGATCCGGGCGGGTTCCTTCACCGTCACCGAGACGCGAAGGTTGGCCAGATCAGGGTGCCGACGAGGCAGATCGCCGTGGAGCTCGACCACGGCGACACGCCAACGGATGGGGGGAACGGGCTTTCTCGTACGTGTGCGCATGCGCACATTTTCCCAGCGGGTCGTCGTTCGGTGTCGTACAGCATCGGCCCACGGGCCACCGAGGAGAGGAATGAATGGCCATGAAAGAGACGACGACGAACGAGACGACAGTGAACGAGACGACGACGCAAGCAGTCGACCGACCGCTGGTTCTTCTGGACGTGGACGGGGTGATCAACGACATCGAGTACGTCGGTTTGGGAACCGACGCTTGGGAGACCCACACCTTCCAAAGCCATGGCTACACACTGCTGGTACCGGGATACATGCCTGAGTTGATCCGGACGCTTTGTCGTGTCGCCGAGGTTCGCTGGTGCACCACATGGAGACATCGGGCCAATGACGAGATCGCTTCCTTTCTTGGTATCGGGGAGTTGGAAGTCGTCGATGACGGCACCAATTGCCGGTACGTGGACTGGAAAGCGGCAGCGGCTCATGACTTGGCGAAGGAGGCTCTGGCAGCGGGACGGCGGGTGCTCTGGATCGAGGACTTCTGGGGACGACCTCCCGTCGACGAAATGCCGGAGGGAACCGAATTCGTCGATACGACCGAAGGCTGGGATGGTGCGTTGCTGCTTCCCCACCAGTTGCCGAGTTGGTTGTGGCAGTTGACGGGTTCGTCACCGTTCGACCCCACGACCGTGTGAATCGAGTACGGAAGTCTCTGGTCGACCGCTCTCGGTAGGGGGAGACTGTCCACATGGATCGTCTCTCCCAATCCGACGTGCTCGAACAGTTGGTGCGAACCGGTCGCCTGACCGACGCCGAAGCCGACCTCATCGACAAGGCCCCCCGCTTCTCCCTTCCGACGCGGGAGATCGTGGGGTACCTCGGTGGACTGCTGGTCCTGGTCGGAGCCGCCCGGCTGGTCATCGCCGTGTTCGAGGACGCTTCGCGTCTGTCGATCGCGGCGAGTCTCTATCTCGTGGCTCTGCTGGCGGGTTACACCGCGACGCTCACTCAGAAGAGGTCCGGTGCCTGGCATCGGTTCGGGGAGGTCCTCGAGCTCGTCACGTTGGGTGCGGCGGCCACGGCCTCGGGGTTGATGCTCCGCGAACTCGAGTTGTCGGGTGAGTGGTCGGCGTTGATTCCGGCCGCGCTGGTCGTCGGGTGGTCGCTCCTGCGACTGCGCACCGCCGAGTTCGCCGCGGTCGTGGCCTTCCCGGTTGGTTCGATGGTCGTGGCCGGAACGGTCGCGGCTCTCCTGGAGGCCAAGGACGAGATGTCGGCACTGCCTTTCCTGATCGTCGGAATGGTGGTGGTCCTGGTCGGCACCCGCGACATTTCCTCGCCGGCGATGTTGCGCGCCATCGGTGGACTCATCGTGCTCATGGCCGGACCGGGATGGTCCGCGGGTCGCGAGGGTCTGGAGGGTGTCCTGCCGGTGGTGGTGATCGGAGGAATCATCTTCGCTATCGGAGCCGGACGCATGTGGTTGGAGTTGATCCCGACGTCGTCGCTGGTGATCGTCATCTCGGTGGTGAACTTCATCGTCCGCAAGGTGGACAACGAGGTTCTGCAGGGTGTGGCCATCGTGGCGACCGGACTCACCGTGCTCGTCGGCGCGACCTCGGTCTATCGCAAGCGCAACGACGTCGGACACACTCGCCGTCTGTCGTGGCCACTCACTTCGTCAGCACGACGAAGTGACCACGGCGCACGACGATCGGCGTGACGCGACCGACGAGGCGTTTGAGCATCGTCACCACGGTGGCGGGACGCGGCCATCGACCGGTGGTGAGCAACACGGGATCAACGGGACGTTCGTGAACGGCGTGGGACGCGAACCCGGCGGATCGGGCGGCCCGCACGATGGTGGACGGCGGCATGTCCCGTTCGGTCACCCCGAGGTGCGTGGTGGCGTTGAGCGACGTCTCGGCCAGATGATGTCCCTCACCCGGCTCGAGGGTCACGCAGATGCCCCCGGGTCGCAACGCCCGATGCGCGCTGCGCAACGCGGCCACCTCGTCGTCCGAATGGTGCAGGCAGTCGTAGAAGATCACGACGTCGAACTCGGCGTCGAAGTCGAGCGATTCGAAATCGGAGACGATCGTGGCCTCGAGTCGCACCCCGTAGCGGGTCGCGTTCTCGTTCTGCATCGCGACCATCTCGGGTGAGATGTCGGTGGCGGTGACGCGGTAACCCGACAGAGCCAACAGGCAACTGGTCCAGCCGCTCCCGGCCCCCAGATCGAGCACCCGGGCGGGTGGCTGGGGGAGCAACGAGATGAGCGCACCGATCTCCTGCAGGTAGCGGCCCCGATCGACGTCGGACCACGGTTTGTCGAGAGCGTGACGGCGACCGAGGGGACCGAGGCGTTCGATGTACGCGATCTCGTCCTCTTTGGCCACGACGTCAGCCTAAGGCACCGTGTGTCGCGGCTCAGATCACCGAGCCGGTGCGCCCGTTGGAATCGACCACGGGGAGACCGGCGGCGGACCACGCCTGCATTCCACCCGTCATGTTCACCGCGTCGAAGCCCAACCCGGTCAGCCAAGCGGTGACCTTGCCGGAACGATTACCGGATCGACAGACGACGATGATCCGTCGCGAGCGGTCGAGCTCGTCGAGATACTCGGGAAGATCCGCCATGGCCACGTGACGTGCCGACGGATCGTGACCACTTTCCCACTCGTCGATCTCGCGACAGTCGAGCCGGAGTGCGTCGTGGTCCCGACTCGCGGAAACCACGTCGATGGTGGGTAGTGACGACGGGATGTTGCCGTTGGCCCACGCGGTGTAGCCACCGATCAGATCGGAGACGTCCGTGAACCCGTGGGATCTCAACAAGCTCGAGGCGATGGCCGAGCGATAGCCGCCCGCGCAGTTCACGACGGTGGGGGCGCGGGGGTCGAGGGACGGAAGGGTTCTGAGGAGTTCGGGAAGCGGAACGTGTTTGGCGCCCGGCAGGTGACCAAGTGCGTATTCGCCGCGATTGCGAACGTCGATCACGACGAGATCGCGCACGGATCCCATGCGCTCGGCCAGCGTCTCGACGGAGAGTCGCGACAGTCGGTCGACGAGATCGGGATTCTCGATGAAGGCGGCGTAGGGATTGTCCAGCGCACCGACGACGTTGTCGAAACCGATGCGCGCCAGGCGGGTGCGCGCCTCGCTGGCGGCGCCGGGTTCGGCGACGATGACGATCGGCGTTCCCGGTTCCATGACCTCGCCGACGTACTCGGCGAATCGACCCGACAGTCCGACGTTGACGGACCCACGCAGATGACCCGAGGCGAACACGTTGTCGTCCCGACAGTCGATGACGGCGGCTCCCCCGCGTTGGTGGTCGCGGACCTGATCGATGGTGAGGGCGGCGACCTCGACGTGCTCGGGAAGCAGGGCGTGGGATTCACGATTCCGAGTGGCGGCGTAGAGGAAGTAGAGAGGCGCCGGAGTCTGACCCTGGGTGACGACGTCGACGAAGTCCTCGACGACCATGGGCGCCAGTGCGTAGTTCGTGCGGCGTTGTTCGCCGATGGTGGACACCGTCTCGGTGGAGAGGTTCTTGCCACAGGCCGATCCCGCTCCGTGGGCGGGAAACACCTTGGTCTCGTCGGGCAACACCATCAACTTGGAATGCAGTGATTCGTGCAGTTGCCGGGCCAGATCGTCGGCGGTGAAGCCCACCGCCGCCAGCAGATCCGGGCGCCCGACGTCGCCGATGAACAAGGTGTCTCCCGTGAGCACTCCGTACGGTTCACCGTCGGGACCGTCGGGACGCACGACGACGCAGATCGACTCGGGTGTGTGGCCGGGAGTCTCGAGAATCTCCAGATTCACGCCACCGAGATCGATGCGATCACCGTGGGCGTGGGTTTCGATGGGAAAGCCGACCCGTCCCGCGGCCACCGATCCGTACACGATCGCGGCTCCGGTGCGCGCAGCCAGTTCCAGATGGCCGGAGAGGAAATCGGCGTGGAAGTGGGTTTCGATGACCTTGGTGATGGTGAGACCTTGGGCCTCGGCGTCGGCCAAGTACTCGGCGATGTCGCGTTGGGGATCCACCACCACGGCCAGTCCGGTGGTGGTGTCTCCGATGAGATAACTGGCGTGGGACAGGCATCCCAGGTAGTACTGCTTGAAAAACATCGGGCCTCCTCGGGGCTCGTCGTCAGTATACCCTGTGGGGTATGCTTACGACAGCTCGACCGGAGCGGCCGTCAGGAGAAGTCGATGGAAATCAATCAGGAAGTCAAGGATGATCTGGCGCGCCGCCTCCGACGCATCGAGGGTCAGGTGCGGGGCATCCAGAACATGATCGAGGAGGACCGTGAATGTCGTGACGTGGTGACCCAGATCGCCGCGGCCAGCAAGGCCCTCGAACAGGTTGGCTTCCGGATGTTGGCCGCCGGGCTGACGTCGTGTCTGGCCGACCCCGAGAAGGCGGCGGCCGAGGGTTATCCCATCGACGTGGTGGAGAAGATGTTCATGAAGCTGGCCTGATCTCAGGCCGTGACCCGCAGATGTTTGCGACCGGCGACGACCGCCGCGGTGTACAGGAGAAAGGCCACGATCAGCAGGTTCCGGTAGCCGATGCCCAGAAAACTCCCGAGCAGGACGATGTTCGAGAAGTAGGAGAGGTAGAGGATGTTGCCGCCGAGCCATCGGATCAGGGCCAGCTCCACGAAGAGCATGAGGAAACACAGGGCGACGAGTCGGATGCGGAGTCCGAGCGTGCTGTCGGTCATCGGCGCAAATTAGTCAGTGGTCATTGGCGATTCGGGCATTCCGTGAGCCGGCCCGTTCGGTCGTAACGGTAGATTCTGACCATGACCTTCATCATGTACACCACCCAATGGTGCGGCTACTGCAAGCGCCTGAAGCGCGACCTGAACGACGCCGGGGTCTTCTTCGACGAGGTCGACATCGAGGTCGTTCCCGACGCGGCCGAGAACGTGGCCCGGGTCAACGGTGGCAACCACACCGTGCCCACCCTGCTCTTCTCCGACGGCACCGCCATGACCAATCCGTCGGTGGCCAAGGTGCTCGAAAAGCTGGACTCCTGACTCAGCAGTTCGTTTCCTCGTCGGGTATCTCGAGGTCGACGAGGTAGGCATCGGCGATGCGCTGGGCACAGGCGTCGGAGGTGTAGCCGGTGTGTTGCTCGGCGGTCACCACCACCAGGCGACCGTCCTCCAGAACCCGAGCCATGTTCCGTGTTCCCGCCAAGGGCGTGGCGGAATCCCCGGTGGTGCCGATCACCAGGATCGGTCCGGCGCCGGCCCCAGTGATGTCGACGCGCGGGTCGAGGGCCTCGGGCCAGAAGACACAGGTGTAGTCGCCGGTGGTTCCGGGGCTGAATCGCGGGGCGACCTCGTTGAACCGCACCACCTCGGCGTCGGCCTCCTCGATGGTGATTCGGGTCGGTTCGTCGGCGCACAGGATGTTCAAGAAGGCCTCCAGCTCGTTGCCGTAGGAGCCGTCGGGTCGGCGCTGGAAATAGCTGTCGAAGAGGTCGAGCAAGCCACCGCCGTCGCCGTCCCTCGCAGCGTCGAGTGCCCGTGCCAACGTGTCCCAACGCGACGAGGTGTACATCGCCTGGGCCACCGCGGTGAGTGCCATACCCCGCGTCAGATCGGGTCGTCCGGGTCGGGTGGTGATGGGTGTCTCGTCCAACGACGCCATCAACCCGTCGAACGCACCCTCGGCGTCGCCGTCGCTGTGGAAGGCACAGGAACGGTCGTTCGAGCATCGTGCGAGGAACGTGGCGATGGACTGCTCGAATCCGGCGGACTGTTGCAGCGATCCGTCGAGTCGGTCGGCCTCGGGATCGGTCGCACCGTCGAGTACGGCGGCGCGCACCGTGTCGGGGAACAACGTGGCCCACACCGAACCCAATTCGCTGCCGTAGGAGAAGCCGAAGTAACTGATGCGATCCTCGCCCAGCGACCGACGGATCATCTCCATGTCGCGCGCGACGTTGTTGGTACCGACGTGCGGGAGGATCTGGCCGTTCTCTCGGAAACAGGTCTCGGTGAATTCGCGCATGGAGTCGACCATTTCGAGGCGCTCGGCCTCGTCGTCGGGTGTGATGTCGCCTCCGGCGAAGAAGTCGTCGTAATCGTCGATGCAGTCGATGGCCGGCTCGGAAAGGCCGGTGCCCCGCGGATCGAAGCCGAGGATGTCGAAACGCTCGAGCAGGTCCGAGGAGAAGATGTACTCCGCTTGCTCGGCCAGGTACGAACCACCGAAACCGGGTCCACCGGGGTTGACGAGCAGGGTGCCGATGCGTCGATCGGGATCGGTCGCCGGTCGTCGGGTCATGTAGATCGAAATAGTCTCGGATTCGGTGTTCGAGTAGTCGAGTGGCACGTCGATGTAGGCACATTCGAGACCCGGACCGCAATCGCTCCAGTCGTATTCGGGGGTGCCGAAGGCGTCGGTGGAGCGAACCGGGAGCCGGTCGTCGTCGGTGGTGACGTCCGGGCCGCTCGTGTCGCTCGTGACGACGCTGTCGCTCGGGACGACGGTGTCGCTCGTGACCTCGGTGACGCGACCGTCACCGTCTCCGCAGGCCGACATCAGAACGAGAGAGACCACGGTGGTGGCGAGGACGCGACGCATGGCTTCAGGGTAGTTCGCGACTCAACAGGAGAGTTCGTCGGGCCCGTCGGTGAGCGGCTCGACGAGATAGGCCTCGACGGCCTCGGTGACACAGCCGTCGGAGCCGTACGTGGTGTGTCGTTCCATCGGCGACACCACGAGACGCGCGTTCCCGAGGGCCCTCACCATGTTGCGGGTTCCCTCCAATGGTGTGGCGGCGTCACCGACGCTGCCGACCACCACGATCCGAACCGCCGTCGGGGCCGACACGTCGAGGGACTCGCTCGGAGGAAGGTTCCACTGGGCGCAGACGAGCATCTCCTGTATCCAGCTTCGGCCCAGTCGCGGGGCGATCTCGGTCAGTCGGGCCTCGCGAGCGAGGACGTCGTCCGGTTCGATCGGCACGCGTCGATCGGCGCAGGTGACGGCGAAGTAGGCGTCGAGCATGTTGCTCGGGTGCCCCTCGTCGTGTCCGCCGAAGTACGAGTCGAATAGACCGAGCAGACCGGCACCGTCGCCGTCGGCGAGAGCGTCGAGGGCCTCGGCCAGGCGGGGCCACGACGAGTCCCCGTACAACGACTGGCTGACACCGATCGAGACCACTCCCTCGGTGGTGGCGGGACGTCCGACGTTTCGGGGCGGGTCCGCCTCGACCGTCGCGATCAGACCGTCGTACGAGGCCCGGGCATCGGATCCCGGTCGGATGAACGAACAGCTTCGTTCGTCGCACCAGTCGAGGAAGGCGTCGAGGGAGCGTTCGAATCCGCCGGCCTGGGCCACGAGTCCGTCGACGTAACTCGCGGTGGGGTCGACGGCACCGTCGAAGACGGCGGCGCGCACGGTGTCGGGGAAGATCGTGGCCCACGTCGCACCCAGCTGGGTGCCGTAGGAGAAGCCGATGAACGAGATGGTCCGCTCGCCGAGCGCCCGTCGGAGCACGTCGATGTCGCTGGCGGCGTCGACGGTGCCGACGTGGGCGAGCACCTCACCCGATCGATCGCGACAGCCCTCGGCGAAGTCGCGCGCCCCTTCCAGTAGTGCGGTCGTCTCGATGTCGTCGTCGGGCGTGGAGTCGAGTGCGAAGTAGTCGTCCATGGTGTCGACGCAATCGACGGCCGGACGCGAACTTCCCACCCCGCGCGGATCCCAGGCCACGATGTCGAATCTCTCCAGGATCGACGCCCCGAAGATCGATTCGGCGTACTCCGCGTACGCCAGCGCCGATCCACCCGGGCCGCCCGGGTTGACCAGCAAGGAGCCGATGCGCCGATCGGTCGAGTCGGCGAGTCGGCGCGTCACCGGGAGTTCGAAACGTCCTCCGCTCGGGTCGCGATAGTCGAAGGGAACCTCGATCGAGCCACATTCCAACGCCGCACCGCAGGGCGACCACTCGATGTCGGACGACCATGCCCGAACCGCGTCGACTCGACTCGTCTCCCGGTCGGGAGCGGAGTTCTCGGAACGTCCCGAACCGCCTCCGCAGGAGACCGCCAATGCGACGATCGGAACCATCACTGCGAGTCGAACGGTGAACTTCGTCATTCCGGTCGAATCTAGGTCGTCGGATGAAGCGTCGGTAGCCTGCGCGACATGCGCATGGGTCCCCACATGATGATGCCGGGAGACGCGAGCGTCGTGAAGGGACGCAAGATCGATCGCACGACGTTGCGCCGGGTGTGGGAGTTCGCCCGCCCGTATCGAACGAGCATCGCCGGATTCCTGCTCTCCATCCTCTTCGCGGCCGCCGTGGCCCTGGTCGCCCCCTTCACCTTTCGGGCCATCATCGACGACGCCATTCCCGCCGGTGATCGCGGGCGCATCTGGTTCCTGGCTTCGCTCGCGGTGGGAGCGGCGGTGTTCGACGCCGCCATGGCCATCACCCAACGATGGTTCTCGGCCCGCATCGGCGAGGGACTGATCTACGACCTGCGCGTGGCCCTGTTCGACAAGGTTCAACGCATGCCGGCGGCGTTCTTCACCCGTACGCAGACCGGTGCCCTCATCAGCCGCCTCAACAACGACGTCGTGGGTGCACAGTCCGCGGTCACGTCGACGCTCGGAAGCGTGGTGAGCAACGTGGTGGTCCTGGTGATGACGCTGGCCGCCATGCTGACCCTCGAGTGGCGCCTCACCCTCCTGGCCCTCGTCGTGTTGCCGGTGTTCATCGTTCCCGCCCGGCGGGTGGGTCAACGTCTGCAGGACATCGCCCGGGAACAGATGACGCTCAACGCCCAGATGAACACCCAGATGAACGAGCGCTTCAACGTCTCGGGGGCGCTCCTCGTGAAACTGTTCGGTCGTCACGACGACGAGGTTGGTGCGTTCTCTGCGCGAGCGTCACGGGTGCGCGACATCGGGATCCTGTCGGCTCTCTACGGACGGGTGTTCTTCGTGGCCCTCGGTCTGGTGGGTGCACTCGGAGCGGTGGCCGTGTACGGAATCGGTGCGCAGCTGGTCGTCTCGGGGAACATCACCCCCGGCACGTTGGTGGCCATGGCGACTCTCGTGGCGCGTGTGTACCAACCCCTCACCGGTCTCACCAACGCCCGGGTCGACCTGCTGACGTCCTTCGTCAGTTTCGACCGCGTGTTCGAGGTGCTCGACGCACCGGTGTCCATCGTCGACAAACCCGGGGCGATCGACCTGATCGACCCCAGCGGACGGGTGGAGTTCGTCGACGTCACCTTCCGCTATCCGCCCGCCGCCAGCGTCAGCGTGGCGTCGCTCGAGACCCCCGGTGCTCCGTCGGGTGATCCCGACGTCGACGTGTTGCGGGGCCTCTCGTTGTCGATCGCTCCGGGCGAAACCGTGGCGATCGTGGGTTCCTCGGGCTCGGGCAAGAGCACGATGGCGGCGCTGGTGCCGCGGTTGTACGACGTCACAGGTGGTTCGGTGCGCATCGACGGGCACGACGTGCGTGACCTCACCGGAACCTCGTTGCGGGCGGCCATCGGAGTGGTGTCGCAGGATCCCCACCTGTTCCACGAGAGCGTGGAGTCGAATCTGCGCTACGCCAAGCCCGACGCCACACCGGAAGAACTGCGTGCGGCGTGTCGGGCGGCGCGCATCCACGACACCATCGCGTCACTCTCCGACGGATACGCCACGGTGGTCGGCGAGCGCGGTTATCGGCTGTCCGGAGGCGAGAAGCAACGACTGGCCATCGCGCGTCTGTTGCTCAAGGATCCGGCGGTGATGATCCTCGACGAGGCCACCAGTCATCTGGACAACGAGAACGAGGCTCTGGTGCAGGCCGCGCTCGACGAGGCGTTGCGCGATCGCACCGCATTGGTGATCGCGCACCGGCTCTCGACGATTCGCGACGCCGACCGCATCGTGGTGATCGAGGACGGTGTCATCATCGAACAGGGCACCCACGACCAACTGATGGCCCTCGACGGTGCGTACGCCCGTCAGGTGCGGGCCGGAGAGTCGATGAACGAGATCGTCTGAATCAGCGCGGAGCCGCTTGTGCTCCGCGAACGAGCGAACCGCGCAACTCGCCGGTGTGCTCGCCGTGTTCGAAGGACACCCAACCGTTCTTGATCGTGTAGTGATATCCGGTGGCGGTCTGCATCAGGCGACGACCGTTGGCCGGAAGATCGTGGACGATGCGCGGCGGCGGGGTTCCGAGCGAGGCCACGTCGATGACGTTCAGGTCGGCGCGATAACCGGGAGCGACCACGCCGCGGTCGAGCAGACCGACGTGACGCGCCGTGCGTTGGGTGATGTGGTGAACCATGAACTCGAGCGGAAGCTTCTCTCCGCGCTGCCGGTCCTTGCTCCACAGAGCCAGGGCCGTGGTGGTGGCGCTGCCGTCGGAGATCGCCCCGCAATGGGCTCCGGCGTCGCTCAGACCGATGACCGCGTTGTCCCGCAGGAGCATTTCGCGTACGTCGTCCAGATTCCCGCGGGCGAAGTTGAACAGCGGCATGTAGAGGAGTCGGTTGCCGTCGTCCTCGCTCAACAGATCGATGAGGAAGTCGACCACCGGTCGGCCCGCGGCGGCGGCGCGAGCCGCGACGGAGTCCCGTGCTGTCGGCTCGTAGTTCACCGGATTCTCCATCGGGTACAACTTGGCGAAGTCGCCGAACATCTCGGCGGGCAGACCCTCGAGGCGGGGAATCGCGCGGGCGTGCTCGTCGATGATGCGCTGACGGCGCTCGGGATCGCGGAGTGCGGCCACGATGGCCGGCAGTGGACGTCCGGCGATCTCCTGGAACGAGGGGCAGACGGCCAGGGGATTCACGGTGGCGCTGAACCCCTGCAGAACCCCGATGGGTCGCACTGCCACCTGGGTGGCGAGCGACAGGCCCTTGCTCACGCCCTCGTCGACCCAGGCACCCATCTCGCGCCAGCGGTCGGGGAGGGGCGCGGGCTGTTGCACGGTCATGCTGAGAGGCCGACCGGAGGAACGGGCCACCAACTCCATCAGGTTCATTTCCTCGCGGGCGAAGTCCGAATCCGGGGACTGGTACGCGTCGCTGATCATCTGGACGACGCCCGAGCCGGTGGAAGCCATGGCGTCCACCAGCGCGAGGAGTTCGTCGGCGGTGCTGAAGCGGGTACCGAGCGGCGCGCCGTCCTTGGTGCGGTGGATGTAGGTGCGACTGGTGGTGAACCCCAGGGCGCCCGACAGCATTCCCTCGCGCACCATGCGAGCCATGGTCGCCAGTTCGTCGACGGAGGGCGCCTCGTTCGGGTCGGCTCCGCGCTCTCCCATGACGTAGGCCCGCAGGGGAGCGTGGGCCACCTGGGTGGCGACGTCGATGGCGTACTCGCGACGCGCGAGTGCGTCCATGTACTCGGGGAAGGTTTCCCAGTCCCACGTGAGTCCCTCGGCGAGCGCGGTTCCCGGGATGTCCTCGACTCCCTCGAGCATGCCGATCAGCCACTGGTGTTGCTCGGGCGTGGGTCGGGCGGGGGCGAAGCCGACACCGCAGTTGCCCATCACGATGGACGTGACGCCGTGGATGCTGCTGGGCGCCAGGAGCGGATCCCACGTGGCTTGACCGTCGAAGTGGGTGTGGATGTCGACGAATCCCGGTGTGACGACGAGATCGTCAGCCTCGATCTCGCGCCGACCACGACCGTGAACCCGTGGCTCGACCTCGGTGATGACGCCCTCGGTGACCGCGACGTCGGCAATGCGTGGTGCGGCCCCGGTGCCGTCGACGACGGAAGCGTTCCGGATGACGAGATCGTGTGCGCTCATGTCCTCAGTCTGCCATCGGTCGATCGACCGATCTCATTTGCGCAGCTTCGGGATGAGCATCGGGGTGCGGGCCGCGTACTCGGCCCAGCCCGGACGGCGCTCGGCGCTGCGCTTCTCGGCGATCGGAATGGACGCGGTGAGGAACATGACGATCATGGCCAGGGCCCCGATGCCGGTCCACCACGAGCCGGGATCGGCGGCCAGGGCGAAGACGAAGAGCGAGATCCACCAGAACATCTCACCGAGGTAGTTGGGATGACGCGAGCGACTCCAGAGACCGGTGTTCAGCACGTCGCCGGACTTCTTGGTCCGATTGAAGCGACGGAGATCGACGTCGGCGAAGTGTTCGAGGGCCACGCCGACGAGGGTGAACACGATGGCCACCACGTCGAGGACACCGAAATCGCGACCGGTGGACTCCGAGGGATGGGCCACCGCGGTGGCGATGGGGAGCGATCCGAGGGTGACCACGATCAGCGGGAAGAGGTGCACCGAGGTGAGGCTCACCGCCCAACGCGGCATCGGGGCGGTTTGGTAAAGCATGCGATAACGCCAGTCCTCGTGATCGAGGCCGGTCCAGCCGATCGCCCAATTGGCCGTGAGTCGGATGCCCCACAGCAGGGCGCACGCGGCGACAGCCCAGTTGCGCGGACCCACGTCCTCGGCGGCGATCGCGAACCAGATGGCGACGGCCGGCGGCATGACGCTCCACCAGGCGTCGAAAGTGGAGCCGTTGCGGACGACCTGACTGGCGACGTACAGGAACGCCACCGAGCCGGCGTAGGCGAGGATCAGACCCCGATACGGGTGGTCGGTTCCGACGACGTCGGAGATGATCAGCGCGATGACGGTCGCCACGACGTAGAGGCCGACGATGACGGCGAACGATCGTCCGCGAGTCCAGTGATTGGTGGTCATGGGACCATCATGACCGATCGTCGACAGGTGATCGCGCTCGGACCGACGCGCGTGTCGGAGCGATCTAATCTCGGATCATGAGGAGGCGCCTGGTCTCGATCCCGGCCTTGATGCTGGCGGCGGCGATCCTGACCCTCGCCGCGCCGGTGTGGATTGTGTTGGGGGCCGTCGCCGACCTCGTGCGGGGCCGTCCCCGGTTGCCCGTCGTTCGGTTGTTGGCCTTCGCCTTCCTGTGGTCGTGGCTCGAGTTGGCGGGAGTGTTCTGCTCGGCGGTGCTGTGGGTGATCGGCCGGGCGACCGATCGGTCGCGTCACTACGCGCTCCAGCGTTGGTGGGCGCGCAACCTGCTCGGCGCCCTGCGGATCACCTGTGGCGTGCGCGTGCGGGTGGAGAACGTCGAGGCCCTACGACCCGGACCGGTGTTGATGTTCGCCCGTCACGCGAGCCTCGCGGACTCCCTGGTGTCGGCGTACGTCGTGACGACGGTGGCCGGGATGAAGCCCCGTTACGTGTTGAAACGGGAACTCCTGGCCGATCCCTGTCTCGACGTCGTCGGTCAGCGACTCCCCAACCATTTCCTCGATCGCGGGGCCACGGACTCCACCCCGGAGTTGGAGGCACTCTCGCGGCTCGCCGGCGACATGGACGTCGACACGGTCGGCATCATCTTCCCCGAGGGCACCCGGGCCAATCCGATCAAGCGCGACCGGGCCATCGCCCGGATCTCCGAGGTCGATCCGGGGCGTGTCGAGCGGGTTCGGCCGTTGCGACATCTGCTCCCCCCGCGACCGGCCGGGGCGGCGGCGATGCTGCGAGGTCATCCGACGTGCGACGTGGTGACGGCGTGGCACGTCGGATTCGAGGGTCTCGACACCTTCTCGGGGATCCTGGGCGCGCTCGCCCGACCGATGCCCCCGGTCCGTTTCGTGTTGCGTCGGATCCCACGGTCCGAGGTCCCCTCGTCGTACGGTGATCTCACCGCGTGGCTCGATCGGGAGTGGATGCGGATGGACGACGAGGTCGACGTGGCGTTGCGCGCGCGGTCGGACGAACGGAGGAACGGCAATGGGTGACGTGATGTTGTGGTCGGCGATCGCGATCCTGGTCGTGATGATGATCACCTGGTCGATCAGCGTGCTCATCTCGAACGCGTCGATCGTGGACATCGTGTGGGGCCTCGGCTTCGTCGTCGTGGCGTGGGTGAGCCGGATCGTCGGTGACGGTGTCGAGGCGCGCCAGTGGTTGCTCACGGTGATGGTCAGCGTGTGGGGACTGCGACTGGCCGGCTATCTCGCATGGCGCAACATCGGTCACGGCGAGGATTACCGCTACAAGAACATGCGTAAGCATTGGGGCTCCAAGTTCCCGTGGGTCAGCCTGGTCACGGTGTTCGGATTGCAGGGCACCCTGATGTGGATCGTGTCGCTCCCGGTGCAACTGGGTCAGGCCGACGACTCGCCCGACGTTGGTGCACTCGCGATCGTCGGAGTCGTCGTGTTCCTCGTCGGTTTGTTCTTCGAGGTGGTCGGCGACGCCCAGCTGACCCGATTCAAGGGCGATCCCGCCAACGCCGGCAAGGTGATGGATCGGGGACTGTGGAGGTACACGCGCCACCCCAACTACTTCGGGGACGCTTGCGTGTGGTGGGGAATCGCCGTCGTCGCGCTCGAGACGGGCACCGGTGCGTGGGGTCTCGTCGGCGCGGTGGTGATGACGGTGTTCCTGCGGCGGGTCAGCGGGGTCACGTTGCTGGAGCGCTCGCTCAAGAAGCGTCGCGAGGGGTACGAGGAGTACATCGCGCGAACGAGCCCGTTCCTTCCCCGCCCACCACGTCGCACCTGAATCGGACGACGTCCTCCGCGTCGGCCAGCACCTAGTGTGGCGGCGTGATCGCGACCGAACGAACGGAGCCTCGCTCGTTCCTGTTCCGAGCCGCGGCCCTCTTGTTCGCGATCGTCGGAGTCGGTCTGGGTATCTCGGTGATGGTGTCAGCGCGACTCGGTGTGGCTCCGGCCGACGTGTTGAGCACCGGTGGAGCCAAGCAACTCGACATCGGCGTGGGCACGATGGGTTGGATCAGCGGCGCGATCTTCACCGGATTGGCGCTCCTCGTGCGCCGACCGCCCTCGTGGGGGACCCTCATCGGCGGCGTGCTCGTCGGCCAGGTGGTCAACTTGTTCATCGATCGGATCCCGGATCCGGAGACCTTGGTGGCCCGGGTCCCCATGATGTTCCTCGGGCTCGCGCTTCTCTACGGTTCGATCTCGGTCGGGGTGGCCACCACGCTCGGCACCGGTCCGATGGAGTTGTTGATGCTCGGACTGGTGGACAAGGGCGTCAGCGTGCAGGTGGCGCGATGGGGCATCGAAGCCACCACCGTGACCATCGGTTTCCTTCTCGGTGGACAGATCGGCGTCGGAACGATCATCTTCGTGGTGTCCACCGGCCCGGTGCTGGCGCGCACCCTTCCACCGGTGGCCCGTTTCATGGGAACGCAACTGGTGCGCGAGACCGCGGCCCTCGACGCCTGATCTCAGGCTCGCGGTAGTCGACTGCTGATCACCGCGCGACGCTCGAGGTCGTCGATCTCGGCGTCGTCCAAACCGAGCAGATCGCGCAACACCTCGCGGTTGTCCTCGCCGCGAAAGCGGGGCGTGCCCGACGTTCCGACGAGACCGTTCTCGAAGAGCCAGGGCGCGTTGGGCACGCGAACACGACCACCGGCGCGGTCGTCGATCTCGACGATCGCCCCCCGCTCGGCGGCCCATTCGCTCTCGGCGATCTCGCGCACCGATCGCATCACGCCCATCGCGAATCCCCGCGCGTCGCAACGTCGTTCGAATTCGGCCGCGTCGGGAACCGTGGCGGCCCAGTCGCGCATCTCGTCCTGCAACGCACCGAGGTGCCGCAGACGATCGCGCGGGGTCGAGAACCGGGGGTCGTCGAGCAGGTGGGGCCGCTCCATGAGAGCCACGAGCAACTCGAAGGTGCCGCGTTCTGCGGGATGCGCGCTCATCACGACGGTCGATCCGTCGGCCACCGTCATCACCGGATAGTCGCCGGGGCGGAACGAGCGCACCCATTGGGGATCGATCTCGCGATCGAAGAGTTGGTCGTGCGTGTGTTCGTTCACGTACAGCATGGTCCCGGCCATGGAGACGTCGATGTGTTCGCCTCTCCCGGTCCGTTCGCGTTGGAAGAGGGCCGCCAACACCGCCGACGACGTCTCGAGGGCGGTGTACACGTCGGCGTGCGACCAGGGATCGTTGGCGAAATCACCTCCGCGCGATTCGCCCTGCATCCGGGTCATGCCGCTCTCGGCCCCGATCACGCTGGCGTAGGCGCGACGATCGGCCCACGGTCCGGTGGCCCCGTATCCGCTGATGGACGCGTGGACGAGTCGCGGATTGATCGCGCTCAGGGTCGACCAGCCGATGCCCAGACGCTCCATCACGCCGGGGCGGTAGTTCTCGACGAGCACGTCGCTGACCGCGACGAGTCGACGCAGGATGTCGGCACCTTCGGGGGAGGACAGGTCGATGCTCACGCATTTCTTCCCCACGTTCTGTTGCATGAAATAGGTCGCCATCGAGCCCACCTTGGGGCTGGAGAAGCGGGTGAGGTCGCCGTCGGGCGGCTCCACCTTGACGACCTCGGCCCCGAGGTCGCGCAACATCCGTCCGCAGTGCGGCCCCGACAGCACCCGCGTGAGGTCGAGGACCCTGACGCCGGCGAGTGGGGCGACGCGTTCGGACATCTCCCTATGATGCCCGCTCCCTCGCACCGTGACATGATCGGTTCATGAGCACCACCTCGGATCCCCGTTCCCTCGCCGGTCGCGTCGCACTCGTCACCGGAGGTGGTTCGGGCATCGGACTCGGTTGCGCGCGCGAGCTGGTGTCCGCCGGGGCCTCCGTGGTGCTGGCGGCGCGCAACACCGATCGACTCGGCGCGGCGGCCGACGAGTTGCGGTCGCTGGCGACGGACGGGTCCGGCATTCACACGGTGGCGTGCGACGTCACCGACGAGGACAGTGTGAGCGCTGCCTGCGCGCGTTCCGCCGAACTGGGTCGGTTCACGTTGGTGGTGGCCAACGCCGGTTTCGGGACCGGCGGCCCGATCCATCTCACGCAATTGGACGACTGGAACGGCGTCATCGGCACCAATCTCACCGGCGCCTTTCTCACCATCAAGCACGCCGTTCCGTATCTCGCGGCGAACGGAGGTGGCTCGATCGTCGCCGTGTCGTCGATCGCCGGCCCGGTGACCCACCGATTCATGACCCCGTACGACGTGAGCAAGGCGGGTCTCGAGATGTTGATCCGTCAGACCGCCGACGAGTTGGGTTGTCGCAACATCCGGGCCAACGCGGTGAGGCCGGGACTGGTGCCCACCGACGCCACGGAGGCGATGGTGAACTACCCGCCGGTGGTGGACGACTATCTGGCCCAGATGCCCCTCGGCCGCGTCGGCACCACCGAGGACGTGGGTCGGCTGGTTCGCTTCCTGTTGAGCGACGAGAGTTCGTGGATCACCGGTACGTGCATCAGCGTCGACGGTGGCCACCATCTTCGTCGCGGTCCGAACATCGAACCGTTCATGGAGATGGCGCTCGGCGACGCCCGTTATCCGGCGGGCCCGGCGAACTGAATCAAGCCGGCGACAGGTGGCGCAGGGCCATCGCACCGTAGAGGGCGATGCCCGTCGACATGCACGCTTCGTCGTAGAAGACGCGGTTCGAGTGGTTGGGTGCCGCCTGGGCGGGGTTCTTGTCGAGGGGAGTGGCGCCGAGGAACACCATCGCTCCGGGCACGTGATTGAGCACGTATCCGAAGTCCTCGGCTCCCATCACCGGTGTCGGTAGTTCGATGAAACGATCGGCTCCGATCAGTTCCTTCGTGACGTCGGCGGCCCGTCCGGCGTAGTCGTCGTCGTTGACGGTGACGTCGTAGCCGTCGCGAAGCTCCACCTCGACCTCGAGTCCATGGGCGCTGGCGATGCCCTCGGCGACGCGCCGCACTCCGTCGTGGATCGTTCGTCGCGTCGTCTCGCTGATCGCCCTGATGGTGCCCTTGATGTGCGCCGACTCCGGGATCACGTTGGTGGTGGTGCCGGCGTTGATCTGGGTGATTGTGAGCACCCCCGGATTGAAGGTGTTGATCCGACGCGTCATCATCGATTGAAGAGCCTGCACGATCTCACAGGCGGCCGGAACCGGATCGAGGGTTCGGAAGGGTTCGCTGGCGTGACCGCCCTTGCCGGTGAGGACAATGGAGATGACGTCGCTGGACGCCATCAAGGGGCCCCGTCGGGTGCTGACGAATCCGGTGGGCAGCGACGAGGTGGTGTGGATCGCGAAGGCCCCGGTGACCGGTGACGCGGTGCCGTCGGACAACGGGCCGACGTCGAACAATCCCTCGTCGATCATGTGACCCGCTCCGTTGTGTCCCTCCTCGCCGGGCTGGAACATGAAGAGCACGCGACCGTGGAGTCGGCCACGGTGGGCCGTCAGCAGGCGGGCGGCACCCACGAGCATGGCGGTGTGCGTGTCGTGCCCGCAGGCGTGCATGGCGTTCTCGACCCGCGAGGAGAACTCCACCCCGGTGTCCTCGGGCATGGGCAGGGCGTCCATGTCGCCGCGCAACAACATGGTCGGCCCGGGATGGTCACCCTCGAGCATGGCGACGATTCCCGAGGTGGTCTCGTGCAACGTGTAACCGAGGGGCAGTCCCTCCAACGCCGCCAGTACCTCGTCGCGGGTACGAGGAAGATGGTTGCCGAGCTCGGGCCACTCGTGGAGAGAGCGACGCAGGGCGATGGCATCGTCGAGAAGATCACGGCTCTCCTCGGAGAGCGTGGAGATGTCGTTGGGCGTGGACATGCGAGCATCGTAGGCGGATCGCGTGATAGGCAATGACCGATGTCGGAGCAGCTCGCGAACGCCGAACTGGTCGACGAGATCGACGTCGACGACCGGGTGTTGCGCGTGGTTCCCCGGAGCACGATGCGAGCCGAACGCCTGCGACACCGATCCGTCTTTGTGGCCGTGTTCGACGGATCCGGACGTCTGCTCGTGCATCGCCGTTCGCCCGCCAAGGACGTCTGGCCCGGGTGGTGCGACATCGCGGTGGGAGGCGTCGTGGCCAGTGGGGAGACCTACGAGGTGGCCGCCGCACGAGAGGTGGCCGAGGAGATCGGGATACGGGGTGCGTCGTGCGAGGTGATCGACGGCGGCGTGGCCCGGATCTACGACGACGACACGGTCAGCCTGCTCGGCCGTTGCTTCCGCGTCACGCATCCGGGACCGTTCCGTTTCGCCGATGGTGAGGTGACCGAGGGCTGGTGGGTGCGGCTCGAGGACGTCGAGGAGTCGATGCGTCGCGAACCGTTCCTTCCCGACAGCGTGGCCCTGTTGTGGCCGTTGCTGCGACCGTCGTCCTGAGGTCCGCTCCCACCCCAGCGTCGACCGAAGGAGAATTCATGTCCCATCAATCGATCGGAATCATCGGTGCGGATCCGGAGCAGTTGGCGAACCTGGGTCGCACGTTGCAGCGACAGCGCGAGGTCGTCGACTCTGTACTGGCGACGGTGTCGGCGGCCCTCGACGGCACCGCCTGGACCGGTCCCGCGCGCCGGGCGTTCGAGGCCGACTGGACCGGTGGATTCCGGGTGGCCCTCCAGCGTCTGGCCGAGGCGTTCGCCGCGTCCGGCCACGAGTGTCAGGCGCGGGCCGACGAACTGCGGCGTGTGATGGGAGCGATCTGACCCCCTACGCTGGGGGCGTGATCCGCGTCGAATTCACCGTCGAACCCTTCGTCGAGGGTCAACCCGGTCCGCACGTGTTGGCGGCGGTGGAGGCGGCTCGTGGAGCCGGCGTGACCGTGGAGTTCGGTCCCTTCGCCTCGGAGTTCGAGGCCGACGACCGGGTGGCCTTCGCCGCGGTGTCGGCGCTCGTCGAGGGCGCGTACGCCAACGGCGCCACCCACGTGAACATCCACCTCGAGAAGGTGACGTCGTGAGCGGTTCTCCCGCGCGCACCGATCACCCGTTGTTGTCGGCGCTCGCCCCGCTCATCGACGCCCTGGGTTGCAGTCTGGTCGAACCGGATCGTCGCGAGGCCTCCGACGTCCCGATCGTCGTCGAGGGCGAGACGGTGGCGGTGGTTCGTTTGCCGGCGCTTCACGGTGCGCTCGATCGGCTCATCGACGCCGTCGAGCGCGAGATGGGGGTGCGCCTGCCCGAGATGAATCGTGAGCAGAAGCAGCGGGCGATCCGGTTGCTCGACGATCGCGGTGCGTTCACCTTGCGGCGGGCGGTCGAGGACGTGGCCGACGCCATGGGCGTCTCGCGCATCACCGTCTACAACTACCTCAACGCCATTCATCGCTGAGTCCGCGATCCGATCTCAGGCGGGCAGGTAGTCCTCGAGATTCGCCACGGTGAAGCCCTCGGCGGCCAGTCGAGCCTCGAGCGCGAGAAGGTTGTCGTACAGGTCGTATCGGAAGTGGGTCAAGAAGACGTCGCCGGGCTGGAGGTTCGGCCGGTGAGCGAGGTCCACGTTGCCCTCCCAGAGTTCGCTGTTCCAGGTGACCACCACGTTGATGCCGCAACCGCCCGCGGCGCGCAAGGTGGTGTCGTCCCACGAACCGTACGGGGGACGGAAGAGGTGTCCGGCTGATCCCAAAACTGTCTCGATCGCGCCCTTCATGCCGCAGATCTGACGCCGTTGTTCGTCGTAGCCCATCCCCTTCAACTTCGGGTGGGTGAGGGTGTGGGAGCTGATGTTCCCGCCGACGGTGAGGATCTGGGCGAAATAGAGCGGGTCCTTCTTGAACTCGCCCGACACCAGGAAGAGGGTGGCGGGCCAGCGTCGATCGAGCAGGAACTCCATCACCCGAGGGTCCTTCACGATGCCGTCGTCGATGGTCAGGAACACGACCTTGTCGGTGGTGTCGACCCGGGAGATCTTCACGGCGGACCCGTTCGAGGGCCGGATCGGTGCGATCGAGTAACTGGG
>VFQT010001966.1_pt1 | contig 22551 bp, 16 predicted proteins | sample 3512381 | NCBI WGS metagenome assembly VFQT01 (sample SAMN10412376, study PRJNA504923) | tailings metagenome | isolation source: Relicate 2 Philex TSF3 active mining site | place: Philippines: Tuba, Benguet | collected 2017-08-29
CCAGCTTGTTGCGCGGAACGGTGACGTCGACGTTCTTGAGGTTGTGCTGACGGGCGCCCCGCACCCGGATCACATCCTCGAGCGAGCCGCCATTCAGCGCCTGCAGGGCCGCTTTCTCGTTCACGCTCTTGGTAAGGGCGCGGGGCATCCGGGCGGCTCGGGAATGGAGGAGTCTATGGGGGCCGGCCAGCCCTCAGCAGTAACGCGATTGATGCGGCTGCGCCAGATGCAGCAGAGCGTGGATCCCGATACAGGCGCCATGCTGTTTCACCATCCACGGCTGAAAAACCTGGTAGCCGCTAAGGCAATCCCGCAGCACTGTCCAGCCTTTTGCACATGCTGTACAGAACCCCGGTGGGCAGCTGGAAGAACATCTCAAGCAACGAAAGAGAAAACGAACCTGGCTAGGGCTTGGGTAGGCCAGAAACACGTCGGAAACTGACCATCGGCGCTCCGTGCCCTAGCCCTGCCACACCTCAGCCAGATCGATCTGCAGCCCCGGGAAGAGGTTGCCGGCATCGAGTGTTGTGGCAGGCGCGATCCGCTCAGTCTGTGAAGCCCCGGCCAACCACACCTCCACAGCCCGCTGCTCGGGAATCAACAACCAGCCGAGCTGAGCACCGTTTGCCTGATAGGCCGCCATCTTGCGGCGCAGGGCCGTTAGGCCGCGAGGACCTTCATCACTGGGGCTGGCCAGCTCCACCACCAGATCCGGACACAGGGGCGCAAAACCCCGCCGCTCCTCGACCGTCAGCGCGTCCCAGCGCTCGCGCCAAACCAACGAGGCATCCGGGCTCAGCACCGAGCCGTCGGGCAATCGAAACCCTGTGGAGCTGTCGAACAGCTTGAGCGGCAGCCCAGATGCGCGAAGGGCTATGCCTAACAGGATCAGCAAGGTGCCGTTGCGTGCGCCGGTTTCGCCGCCGGTGGGGGTCATCTGGATCAGCTGGCCGCTGGCATCAAGCTCCAGCACGGCATCGGGGTTGGCGTGGCAGACGGCTTCGAATTGGTCGGCTGTCAGCCGCAGACGTGCTGGCAACAGGAGCGGAGCCAGACCATTGGCAGGCACGGTTGCAAGCGTCATAGCCAGGTTGCAACGCCTCCGTCAGCCTAGGGCGGCTGTTCGCTAGAGGCTGGAGCGCACAAGCTCCAAGACAGCAGTGGCCTGACCGCTAGCCCGCGCGCTTGAGCAGGCTCGCGGCATAGCTGCGGGTTTCGCCGGAATCACCACCGGCCAGTTCGGCCAGTTCGGCCTGACGGGCCTGAGTGTCCCGCAGGTGGGACACCTGGGTGTGGGTGACGCCATCGCGCACCTGCTTCGCCACGCGGAAATGGTGATCGGCCGCGGCGGCCACCAGGGGCTGGTGGGTGACGCAGAACACCTGGCGTTGCTGCGCCAACCGCTGCAGCAGCTCGGCCATGGCACCGCTAACGCGGCCGCTCACGCCGGTGTCGATCTCATCGAACAGCAGCGTCACGTGCTGGTCAGCGGCGGCGAGGCAGGTTTTGAGGGCCAACAGGAAGCGGCTCATCTCACCGCCGGATGCCACCTCAGCCAGGGGAGCCAGGGGCTGACCAGGGTTGGCGGAAAACAAGAACTGCACGGCATCGGCACCCTCCTCGCCAGGGGCCGCCGCTTCAATGGCCACGCTGAAGCGCACATTAGCCAGGCCCATCGGTCGCAAGGCCTGCATCAGCTGGTTCTCCAGCTCAGCGGCAGCGGCGCGGCGAGCCGCACTGAGAGAAACATTGCAACGATCGCGCTGCTGGCGGGCTGCTGCCTCAGCCGCCTCGAGCGCCTCCAAGCTGGCCTCAGCTCCTCCAGGAGCCAGCTGCTCCCGCAGCTGATCGCGCCACGCAATCAGCTCTTCGAGGCTCTTGCCATGGCGGCGCTCCAGGGCCTTGAGCTGGGCGATGCGCTCCTGCAGTTGCCCGAGGCTCTCAGGGTCGCTCTCGAGCAGTGCCCCATAGCGATCGAGATCGCGGGCCAGATCCTGGAGCTGGGCCAGGCCATCGCTGCAACGGCTCGCCAGCGCCGCCGCCTCAGGGTCCAGCTGCTGCATCGCCGCCAACTCGCCCTCACAAGCCGCCAGATGGTCCAGCACAGACGGAGCCTCTTCCGCTCCATCCACCAGCCGGCCCAGCAAGGTCATCACCCCTTCCTGCAGGCGCACCCCATGGGCGAGGCGGTTTTCCTCGGCCTGGAGGCGCTCCCGCTCCGTCGGGTCCTCGAGCTGGGCGGCCTCCAGATCCGTGAGCAGTTGCTCCTGCCGCTCGCGCTCCTGCTGCAGCTGCTCCCAGTTGCTGCGGGCCTGCTCGAGCTTCTGAGCAGCGGCACGCCAGGCGCGGTAAGCCTCCGCTACCGGAGCGAGTAGACCCTGCAGCAGATCACCGGCAAAACGATCCAACCAGCGCCGCTGCTGACCCGGACGCGCCAGGTGCTGGGTTTGCCCCTGCACGGTGAGATCGAGCAGCAGGGGGCGCAGCTCCTGGATCTGGGCGCGATTCACCGCCACACCATTGAGCCGGTGGCGACTGCTGAGGCGCTCGTCGCTCAGGCGCCACTCCCGCATCAGCAGGATTTCGCCGTCTTCGGCGTCGAGCTCCTGCTGCTCGAGCCAACGTTGCAGCGGCGGCGTGAGGCTGAAGCTCGCCTCGATCACGCCCCGCTCGCTCCCCTGGCGCAGCAGCCGCGGCCCTGCGGATCCACCCAGGAGTGCATCCAGAGCATCCAAAAGGATGGATTTACCGGCGCCGGTTTCACCGGTGAGCACCGTGAACCCACCACTGAAATCGAGCTGCAAGTGCTCGATCAGGGCGATGTTCTGCAGGCGCAATCCGGTGAGCACAGCTGGCGGCCGGTGTTGAGCCCGACCGTAGCGGCTGCGTCTTTCGTTTAGAAGAGGGACAACACTCAATGGGCACCCGGGGCCCGAACCCGCGGTATGCCAGGCACCAACAGTCCACTCACCCCCCTGGAAGCCGCCAGCGCCGCCATGCGCCGCTCTGTTCTGGGCGAGCCGATCGACGACCCCACGCGGGACGACCGAACCGAGGGCGCAACTGACCACACAACCAGCACCCACGCAGATCACGGACCGACCGGGACGGTCAGAGAAGGATCAGCGTTGTTTCCAGAATTTTGTACAGACAGTACAGAGAACCGGACACTCCCCCAAACACAATCCAGCCCGTCGCCAATCGCTCCCTCTGCGCCACCCAACGCCGACCTCAGCGATTTCATTGAGGTGTCCGGCCTGCTCGAGTACGACCCCGCCGCCATCAGCCGCATCTATGCCGGCGCCCCGCAACGCCTGATTCGGCGCATCTTGCAAACGCTGGTGCCGATCGGCCTCTACCTAGTCAGCGTGGGGATCGACTGGCTCACCCGCCGCCTCGCCAACCCCGACCACGCCCGCGCCCGCGCCAAGGAAGCCGCCGACCTGGTGGCCTCCCTCGGCCCCGCCTTCATCAAGGCGGGCCAGGCCCTCTCCACCCGGCCCGACATCGTGCCCCCCCTGCTGCTGGAAGAGCTGGCGGGCCTGCAGGACCAACTGCCGGGCTTCGATTCAGCCCTGGCGATGGCCTGCATCGAAGACGACCTCGGCACACCGATCGCTTCGATTTACGCCGAGCTGGAGCGCGAACCGATCTCTGCCGCCTCCCTGGGCCAGGTGCACCGGGGCGTGTTGCTCAACGGCGAGAAAGTGGCCGTGAAGGTGCAGCGGCCCGGCCTGCGCGAGCAGATCACGCTCGATCTCTACATCGTGCGCAACATCGCCGCCTGGCTCAACCGCAACATCGGCCTGATCCGCTCCGATCTGGTGGCCCTGATCGATGAACTGGGCAAGCGGGTGTTCGAGGAGATGGATTACTGCAATGAGGCCTCCAACGCCGAGCGTTTCGCCGAGCTGCACGCCCACAACCCGCGCATCGCCGTTCCCCGCATCCACCGCCACGCCACCGCCCGGCGGGTGCTCACGATGGAGTGGATCGATGGGGTGAAGCTCACCAATCTCGAGGCGGTGCGCCAGCTCGGCATCGACCCCGATGACATGGTGACCGTGGGCGTGAACTGCTCGCTGCAGCAGCTACTGGAGCACGGCTTCTTCCATGCCGATCCCCACCCCGGCAACCTGCTGGCCCTGGCTGATGGGCGCCTCGCCTATCTGGATTTCGGGATGATGAGCACCGTGAGCCGCGAAAGCCGCACGGGGCTGATCCAGGCGGTGGTGCACCTGGTGAACCGCAACTTCGGCAAGCTCTCCAAAGACTTCGTGAGCCTCGGCTTCCTGGCGGAAGACGTGGACCTCTCACCGATCGTGCCGGCGTTTGAGCAGGTGTTCGGCCAGGCCCTGGAGATGGGGGTGAGCCGCATGGATTTCAAGGCCGTCACCGACGACCTCAGCGGCGTGATGTACCGCTTCCCCTTCCAGGTGCCGCCCTACTACGCCTTGATCATCCGCTCGCTGGTGACCCTCGAAGGCATCGCCCTGAGCGTGGATCCCGACTTCAAGATCCTCGGCGCCGCCTATCCCTACTTCGCCCGCCGGCTGATGGAAGATCCCGATCCGCAGCTGCGCAACAGCCTGAAGGAGATGCTGTTCGACGGCGAGATCTTCCGCTGGCAGCGGCTCGACAACCTGATCAGCAGCGCCGCCAGCGGCAGCCAGCTCGATCTCGATGGCCTGCTGGATCAGGTGCTCGATTTCCTGTTCTCCGCCAACGCCGGGATGCTGCGCGGGCAGCTGGTGGAGGCAGCGGTGAATCAGATGGATGCCCTGGGCTGGCAGACCACCCTGCGCATCACGCAGCGGTTACCACGGCTGCTGCGGCCGCCCGGCCTGCGCGATGCCCTGCCGATGAGCACCAACGACGCCGAACTGCTCTCGCTCGAACCGATCCAACGGCTGGTGGCCATCCTGGGCCAGCTCCCCGGCTTCGAGCCGCAGCTGCTGCTCAAGCGGATCCCGCGGCTGCTGCAGGAAACCGAGCTGCGCCGCATGGGGGCCGAGCTGGCCCGCGGTCTGGCGGAGCGCGGTGTGGTGCACCTGGTGCGCGATGTGCTGATCGGGGTGGATCGCAGCCGATCGATCCCCACCCAGCAACCCGCCTAAGGTCGGCCCCAGGTTGCTCATCCGCTCACCATGGCTGCACGCAAGCGTCAGCGTCTGGTTGCCGCACTGCTGGGTCTGGGGCTGATCGGGGGTTCACCGGCAGCGCTGGCAGCTGAAAACGTGGTGTTTGTCACCGGAGCCTTCCGCCGCTCGATCGCGGTTGCCGACCTGGAGCTGTTGGCCTCCACGGGCGAGGCCCGGGGCCTGATCGCCGACGTGCTCAAGATCGCCAAACAGAAGCCGGAGGAGGTGAGCAAGCTGCTCAAGGCCGAGCTCTCGATCCCGCTGCTGCTCACCAGCCGTCTGCTCAGCACCCGCCTAGGGGAAGCGCTGCTGGCCCGGGTGGCGCAGATCATCTACCCCCTCTACGCCAAGGGGGCCGGCATCCCGGCGCTGCGGGCCGGCGTGATCGATGCCCTTGTGGCCACCGACGGCAAACTCAGCGCCATCGGCTTCATCAAGGCCTACCCCGTGGATGAGATGGAGGTGAGTATCCCGGCGCTGCTGGCGGTGCTGCAGAAAGCCAAGTCGATCAGCGAGCTGGCCCAGTTCTTCATGGAGTCGCCCCTGGATGGGCTGCGGGGGACCAGCGGGAGCAGCACGAAACCCGCCCCGTAGATTCGCCTTCAGACCGTCCCTGCAGCCTGTGGCCCTGTTGTCCTCCCTTCGCCGGCGCCTGGGACACACCCGCCCGGCCATGCAGGACTGGCCAGGCCTGATCGAGGGCTACCGCAAGTGGTTGCCGGTGAGCGACAAAACACCGGTGATCACCCTGCGGGAGGGGGCCACACCGCTGATCCCAGCGCCGGTGATTGCGGAGCGCATCGGCCGTGGCGTGAAGGTGTATCTGAAATACGACGGCCTCAACCCCACCGGCTCCTTTAAAGACCGGGGGATGACCATGGCCATCTCCAAGGCCAAGGAAGCGGGGTCCGAAGCCGTGATCTGCGCCAGCACCGGCAACACCTCGGCCGCCGCCGCGGCCTATGCCCGCCGCGGTGGCATGCGCGCCTTTGTGCTGATCCCGGATGGCTACGTGGCCCAGGGGAAGCTCGCCCAGGCTCTGCTCTACGGCGCCGAGGTGCTGGCGGTGAAGGGCAACTTCGACCGCGCGTTGGCCATCGTGCAGGAGGTGGCCAACCAATACCCGATCACCCTGGTGAATTCGGTGAATCCATACCGCTTGCAGGGCCAGAAAACGGCGGCCTTCGAGGTGGTGGATGCCCTGGGCGAGGCGCCCGACTGGCTCTGCATCCCCGTGGGCAATGCCGGCAACATCAGCGCCTACTGGATGGGCTTCAACGAATACAAGGCAGCAGGCCACAGCCGCCGCCTGCCGCGGATGATGGGCTTCCAGGCCGCAGGATCGGCGCCGCTGGTGCTGGGTCACACCGTGGAGCAACCCGACACGATCGCCACCGCCATCCGCATCGGTAACCCGGTGAATAAAGAACGGGCCCTGAAGGCCCGCGCTGAAAGCAACGGCGATTTCATGGCCGTAACAGACGCCGAGATCATCGAGGCCTACAAGCTGCTCGGCAGCGGTGAAGGTGTGTTCTGCGAGCCCGCCAGCGCCGCCTCCGTGGCCGGGCTGCTCAAGCGCCGTGAGGAGGTGCCCGCCGGCGCCACGGTGGTGTGCGTGCTCACTGGCAACGGCCTGAAGGACCCCACCACCGCCATCGAACACAACGATTCCAAGTTCCACACGGGGCTGGAACCTGACACGAGCATCGTGGCGAAGGTGATGGGGTTCTGAACCCACCAACCTGAACAAACGAGGGGTTACGCCCCAAAAAAGCCCCGCCGGGTCTCCTCGGCGGGGCTTTTTGCTGCAAGACAACCACAAAAGCGTCTGTTCACAGGCTGAGGAAAACCTGCCAGACCAGCCAGGGAAAACTGCGGGTGTCCAACACAGCCTGAACCTGTGGCTTTTCCGCAATGCCGGGAATCAGCGGAAAAGCTCATTTTCCGGATGAGCTCACTGACGAAATCACCAGGGGTGTGGAAACGAAATCAATTGCACTGCAGTGCTTTAGAAGGGTTTTGATCCGTTTCCTCACCCTCTACGGCTACGGATCTGGGTTTTGTTTTTTCAATCTCTTGATCCGTTAGACGTCGGGTTGGGGAGAAGTGGGGAAACCGCTCGCTGGCCCCGTTGCACTTCCCGCCCTGTTGTGGAAGCGTGGGAGCCGCTTTGCCCATGCCATGAAGCTGGTCTGTTCCCAGGCCGAACTCAACGCCAGCCTTCAGCTGGTGAGCCGGGCCGTGGCGGGCAGGCCAACCCACCCGGTGTTGGCCAATGTGCTGCTCACGGCCGATGCCGGCACGGGCCGCCTCAGCCTCACCGGGTTTGACCTGAGCCTGGGCATTCAGACCAGCCTCAGCGCCGCGGTGCAGACCAGCGGCGCCATCACCCTGCCGGCCCGTTTGCTGGGTGAGATCGTGGCGCGGATGCCCGCCGACAGTCCGATCGGGCTCACTGCACTCGAGGGTGGTGAGCAGGTGGAGCTCACCAGCGCCTCCGGCAGTTATCAGATGCGCGGGATGCCCGCTGAAGACTTTCCGGAGCTGCCCCTCGCCCAGGCCGCCACGCCGATCAAGCTCGACCCTGAGGTGCTGGTGAAGGGTTTACGGGCCACCCTGTTCGCCAGCAGCAGCGACGAAGCCAAGCAGCTGCTCACGGGGGTGCATCTGGGCCTGGATGCCGACGGCCTGGAGTGCGCCGCTACCGATGGCCACCGGCTGGCGGTGCTGCGCCTGCCCAACAGCGCTGAGGCGGAAGCCGAACTGGATGTGACCGTGCCTGCCCGCTCCCTGCGGGAGCTGGAGCGGTTGCTCTCCAGCCGCGGCGGCAGCGATCCGGTGAGCCTGTTCTGCGATCGCGGCCAGGTGGTGTTCCAGTGGGCTGATCAGGTGCTCACCAGCCGCAGCCTCGATGGCACCTATCCCAACTACCGCCAGCTGATCCCGGAGAGCTTCGGCCGCAGTCTCAAGCTGGATCGCAAGGGACTGCTCAGCGCCCTGGAACGGGTGGCGGTGCTGGCCGATCAGCACAACAACGTGGTGAAGCTCAGCAGTGATCCCGTCGCCGGTCAGCTGGCGATCAGCGCCGACGCCCAGGACGTGGGCAGCGGTTCCGAATCGATCGCCGCCGCCGTGAGCGGTGACGCCATCCAGATCGCCTTCAACGTGCGCTACGTGCTGGAAGGCTTGAAGGCGATGAGCGCCGAGCGGGTGGAGGTGCGCTGCAACGCCCCCACCACGCCGGTGGTGCTGGCCCCGGAGGATGCCTCGGCCTTCACCTACCTGGTGATGCCGGTGCAGATCCGCCAGTGAGCCTGCCGGAGCAGTTGCTGCTCAACGACCTGTTGCGGCGCCATGTGCGCTGTGATCGGGGGGTCGATCATGGCGCCGGTGCCCTCGCCTGGATGCATCCGCCGGTGCATCGCCTGCTGGGCTGGATCAGCAAGCCCTCGGCCTTCGGTGATCGTCGCCTCGCCTGGCGGCTCGATCAGCTGCGGGGGCTCAGTGAGCAGGAGGCGCTGGTGCAGGGAGATCCGGCCGACACCGATCTCCCCACGGTGGATCGCCTGCCCACCCTGATCGATGCGGCCCTGCTCGATCGCCGCGGTGAACCGATTGGCACCGTGGCCGATGCGGCGGTGGAGCTCAGCAGCGGCCGGATTCTCCACTACCTGGTGTCCCGCAGCGACCCGCGTTTGCCCGGCAGCAGCCGCTGGCGCCTCAGTCCTGAGCGCATCAGTGATCAGCAGCCCGGCCAGGTGTTCACGGGCCTCAGTGGGCTCGATGATCTGCCATTAGCCCGCGCCAGTGTGCGCCAGGAGTTTCTGCGTCGCGGTCGTCGCTGGCGCGATCAGTTCCAGGAGGAAACCGAGCGATGGCGCGACCAGTTCCAACAGGCCGGCGATCGCTTCGAGGAGCGGTTGGAGGGCTGGATGGAGGAGGAACCCAGCTGGGAGCGGCAGCCCGACGAGCCTCCGCCCCCTCGACGTCCGGCCGAAGCTTGGGATGATTGGGACGACGACCGGGATTCCTACGACGCTCCACCATCCCGGGCACGCCCCCAGCGACCGGGCGGTCGAGACGACGATCCCTGGCTCTGAGGGCTGAACCATGTGTTACGGCTGCTTCCTGCAATCCGGTGATTCGGCTCAGGTGGGCCAGACCCACCGGCTGGGTTCGGCCACCGAGTTGCGCAGCATCGATCCTGAGCTGCTGATCGCTCCCGACTTTCGTGACTTCACCACCCAGCTGGTGGTTCCCCCCGATGGGGTGCTGGATCTCTACCTGCATCGCCCAGCCGGAACGGCCTGGGTGCAGGGCGGTGGCTATGGGGCCCAGTGGATCAACACCCTGGCCATGGACGACGGCCTGCATGGATTTCTGCAGACCGCCCTCCGCCAGCTCGACGATCTGATCCAGCTCGATTTCCGCTTCACCGATCAGGAGGATCAGGGCGACCTGCGGCTGTATCTCGACACCGAGATCAATACGGGTGACGACGGCATCACCCTCGGGATCGCCCTCACCAACAGCGTGGTGGATCGCCACTTCTGGGAGCTGTTCATCAATACCCCCGCCTTTGCGGGTCAGGAGCTCTACCTGCGTTATGCGCTCCTGCACGAGATCGGCCACGCCCTCGGCCTCGAGCACCCCTTTGATCACTCCGATGACGATGTGTTTGTGAGTGGGGTGCCGGCCTGGAGCGCTTTCCCCGAGGAAACGCTGATGGCTTACCGCGATCCTCTGCTGGGGGAGTGGCCCACCTGGTTTTCCAGCAACGACGTTCATGCTCTACAGCGCATCTGGGGGGTTGAGCTGGCTGGGGATCCCTTGGCGCAGCGCTGGCCGCAGCGCCTGATCGGCAGCAACGAGCCCGATCGCCTCACCGGAGGTCTCGCCGACGATTTGGTCCTCGGCCATGGCGGTCACGATGTTTTGATCGGCGGCGCTGGCGCCGATGAACTGTGGGGTGGGCGCGGCAGCAATCGCTTCAGCAGTGCGCCCGATGGGGCCGTGGATTGGCTGTTGATCACGCCTGATGGCTCCACCAACCGCCGGGTGGCCGGTCGCAGCATTGACGTGATTGAGGCGCTCGGCAGCGAAGATCGTGTGGCGGTGCTGGGGGCCAGCACCAAGGAGCTGCGGGTGCGGCGGATCAAGCTCAACAGCACAGAACACGGCCGCCTGAGCGGCTTCGGGATCAGCATCGGCCAGCGGCTCGAGGCCATCTACACCGGCGATCTGTTGCAACGCCGGCAGCTGCAGGCCTGTCTGCTGGGGGTGCCGGAAGGCTTCTCGGGCAGCTGGGGATGACGCTCGGCGACACTGGAACGATCTGCATGCACGTGTTGTGGTGGCCGCTGCTGAGTCGAACTACTCCGTGCCTGAGGCGCTGAAGAAGGAGAACCTCAGCCAGGCCGATTACGACGAGATCTGCCGCCGTTTGGGCCGCGCCCCCAACCGCGCTGAGCTCGGCATGTTCGGGGTGATGTGGTCGGAGCACTGCTGCTACCGCAACTCACGGCCGCTGCTCCAGGGCTTCCCCACCACCGGCCCGCGCATCTTGGTGGGCCCCGGCGAGAACGCCGGTGTGGTGGATCTGGGCGAAGGTCAGCGCCTGGCCTTCAAGATTGAGAGCCACAACCACCCCTCGGCGGTGGAGCCGTTCCAGGGTGCAGCTACGGGCGTGGGCGGCATCCTGCGCGACATTTTCACCATGGGCGCCCGGCCGATCGCCCTGCTCAATGCCCTGCGCTTCGGGCCGCTCGAGGACGATCGCAATGTGGGCCTGATGGAAGGCGTGGTGGCCGGCATCGCCCACTACGGCAACTGCGTGGGCGTGCCCACCGTGGGCGGTGAGGTGGCCTTCGACCCCAGCTACTCCGGCAACCCCCTGGTGAACGCCATGGCCCTGGGGCTGATGGAAACCCAGGAGATCGTTTGCTCCGGCGCCGAGGGCGTGGGCTACCCGGTGGTTTACGTGGGCAGCACCACCGGCCGCGATGGCATGGGCGGCGCCAGCTTTGCCTCGGCTGAACTCACCGAGGCCTCCCTCGACGATCGCCCCGCCGTGCAGGTGGGCGACCCCTTCCTTGAGAAGGGGCTGATCGAGGCCTGCCTCGAAGCCTTCCAGACCGGTGATGTGGTGGCGGCTCAGGACATGGGCGCCGCCGGCCTCACCTGCAGCTGCTCGGAGATGGCGGCCAAGGGGGGCCTCGGCATCGAGCTGGATCTCGATCGCGTGCCCGCCCGGGAAGCCGGCATGACCCCCTATGAGTTTCTGCTCAGCGAATCCCAGGAGCGGATGCTGTTTGTGGTGAAGCCCGGGCGCGAGCAGGCGCTGATGCAGAGCTTCAGCCGCTGGGGTCTGCAGGCCGCCGTGGTGGGCCGCGTGCTCGAAGACAACATCGTGCGCGTGCTCCAGAACGGTGAGGTGGCCGCCGAAGTGCCCGCCAGCGCCCTGGCCGACGACACCCCGATCAACCGCCACGAGCTGATCAGCGAACCTCCCGCGGAGATCCAGGCCCACTGGCGCTGGAGCGAGGCCCAACTGCCCGCTGCCAGCTCCAACGGCATCACCCCCGCCGGCGGCACGGCCCTCAGCTGGAACGAGGCCCTGCTGCAGCTGCTCGACGACCCCACCATCGCCTCCAAACGCTGGGTGTATCGCCAGTACGACCACCAGGTGCAGGCCAACACGGTGATCCCCCCCGGCGGCGCTGATGCCGCGGTGGTGCGGCTGCGCCCCCAGGCCAGCAGCGCTGCGGCCAACCGCGGCGTGGCGGCCGTGGTGGATTGCCCCAACCGTTGGGTGGCCCTTGATCCCGAGCGCGGCGGCATGGCTGCTGTGGCCGAGGCGGCCCGCAACCTCAGCTGCGTTGGTGCCGAGCCCCTGGCTGTGACCGACAACCTCAATTTCCCCTCCCCGGAAACCCCCACCGGCTACTGGCAGCTGGCCCTGGCCTGCCGCGGCCTCTCGGCCGCCTGCTCGGCCCTCGACACGCCGGTCACCGGTGGCAACGTCTCCCTCTACAACGAAACCCGCCTGCCGGATGGGCGCATGCAGCCGATCCACCCCACGCCGGTGGTGGGCATGGTGGGCCTGGTGCACGATCTGGCCCAGGTGCGCGGCCAGGCCTGGCGCGAAGCGGGCGATGCGATCTGGCTGCTGGGGGTGCCGCTCGAGGCGGGTGAGGCTCCCGCCGATCCCCGCCTGAGCCTGGCCGGCAGCAGCTATCTGGAGCGGGTGCATGGAGCCGTTACGGGGCGCCCGCCCGAGATCGATCTGGCGCTGGAGCGTTCGGTGCAGGGCTTCCTGCGCCAGGCGATCGCCGCCGGCCTGGTGCGCTCGGCCCACGACCTCAGCGATGGCGGCCTGGCGGTGGCTGCTGCGGAAGCCTGTATCGCCAGCGGCCTCGGTGCCCATCTGGAGATCCCCGCCAGCAGCGCCCGCCTGGATCGCCTGCTGTTCGCCGAAGGCGGCGCCCGCATCCTGGTGAGTGTGGCCCCGGCGCAGACGGTGGCTTGGCAGGAAGCTCTCGATGCCGCCGGTGTTCCTGCCCAATGCCTGGGGGTGGTGGCGGCTGAAACGGAGCTGCAGATCCAGCAGGCCGGTCAGCCGCTGTTGCATTTGCCGGTGGCTCAGCTGGCGGCCCAGTTCGAGCAGGCCATTCCCCGCCGCATGGGCGTGGATCTGCCCCCCACAGCGTGAGCCGGGGTTCCGGCACGAACACACCTCTGATGCACAATGCTGAAGCCAATCCAAAGGTGGGACCTGCGGTGACCGACGTGCACTCCGGCTCCCTTCCCACCCAGCCCGAACGCCCCGATAAGCCGGAAGAGGCCTGCGGCGTGTTTGCGGTGCTGGCGGCCGATCAGCCGGTGGCCAACCTCACCTATTTCGGCCTCTACGCCCTGCAGCACCGCGGCCAGGAGTCGGCCGGGATCGCCGTGTTCGATGCCGATCCCGGCGAGCCGGCTCGGCCCAAGGTGCGCATGCACAAAGACATGGGCCTGGTGAGCCAGGTGTTCGATCAGGGCGTGCTCGAGCGCCTGCCCGGCCAGCTGGCCATCGGCCACAACCGCTACTCCACCACCGGCAGCAGCAAGGCCTGCAATGCCCAGCCGGTGCTGCTCAACACCCGCCTCGGCCCGCTGGCCTTTGCCCATAACGGCAATCTCGTGAATGCCGGCGAGTTGCGGGAGGCGATTGCGGCCGACATCCCGGAAGTGGAGTTCACCTCAACCACCGATTCCGAGCTGATCGCCTTCGCGATTCAGCACGCGGTGAATCAGGGCCTGGGCTGGGAGGCGGCGATCAGGGAGGCCGCCAGCCGTTGCCGCGGCGCCTTCAGCCTCGTGATCGGCACGCCGGAGGGGTTGTATGCCCTGCGCGATGGCCATGGCATCCGGCCGCTGGTGTTCGGCCACATGGGTGAGCGCAGCGAGGCCCAGTGGGTGGTGAGCAGCGAAACCTGCGGGCTCGACATCATCGGCGCCAGCTTCGATGGCGATGTGGAGCCCGGCGAGATCATGCACTTCCGCCTGGGTGATCCCGAACCCAGCCGCAGCCGCTGGACCACCGAGCCCGCCAAGCTGTGCGTGTTCGAAATGATCTATTTCGCCCGGCCCGATAGCCGTTTCTTCGGCGAATCGCTCTACAGCTACCGGGTGCGCATCGGCGAAGTGCTGGCCCGCGAAACGCCCGTGGAGGCCGACATCGTGATCGGCGTGCCGGATTCCGGCATCCCGGCCGCGATTGGCTACTCGCAATACAGCGGCATCCCCTTCGGCGATGGCCTGATCAAAAACCGCTATGTGGGCCGCACCTTCATTCAGCCCACCCAGGCGATGCGTGAGGCCGGCATCCGCGTGAAGCTCAATCCCCTGCCGGATGTGCTCGCCGGTAAGCGCGTGGTGGTGATCGACGACTCGATCGTGCGCGGCACCACCAGCCGCAAGCTCGTGGCCGCCATCCGCGATGCCGGTGCCACCGAGGTGCACATGCGCATCAGCTCACCGCCGGTGACGCACCCCTGCTTCTACGGCATCGACACCGACACCCAGGATCAGCTGATCGCCGCCCGCCTCACCCTCGAGGAGATTGCGGCGCACCTCGGCGTGGATTCGCTCGCCTACCTCACCAAAGAGGGCATGGTGGAAGCCGCCCAGGCCAACGCCTCCCACTTCTGCACCGCCTGCTTCGACGGCGCCTATCCGATCGAGATGGATGAGAGCGTGAGTGGCAGCAAGCTGATGCTCGAGCCCAAGGGGATTGCAGCCACGGTCTGAGCGGGCCTCTGGCGCCTGTTCGGCTACCGACCGGCCGCCTTCAGCACGATCTTGATCGTTTTGAACAGGATCAGCAGATCCAGCCAGAGCGAGGCATTGCGCAGGTAGAAGAGGTCGTAGCTGAGCTTGAGCTCGGAATCCTCGATGCTGGAGGCGTAGGGCATATTCACCTGCGCCCAGCCGCTCAAGCCCGGCCGCATCCAGTGGCGCAGTTTGTAGTTGGGGATCTGCTGCTCGAGGATCTGCTCGAGATCCGGGCGCTCCGGTCGCGGTCCGATCAGGCTCATTTCCCCGCGCAGCACATTGATCAGCTGCGGCAGTTCATCGAGGCGGGTGCGGCGTAGCCAGTAGCCCACCGGTGTGATCCGCTGATCGTTGGTCTGTGACCACTGGGCCCCGGCGGCTTCGGCGTTGAGGCTCATCGTGCGGATCTTGAGCACGTTGAAGGGTTGCCCCAGCAGGCCTGAACGCTGTTGGCGGTAGATCACGGCACCGCCGTCCTGCAGTTTCACCAAGGCGAGCGCCAGCAGCAGCAGCGGAGCGCTGAGCAGCAGCAGCAGCACGCTCACCAACACATCGGCATAGCGCTTGAGCTGCTTCTGCAGGTTGGTGCGCTGGCCGTCGATGCTGGCGGAGAACAGCAGCCACTGGTTGTCGATCCAGCGGGTGGGAATGCGCTGCAGTTCCTGTTCGGCGAGCTCCACCACCGAGAACACCGCTTGGCCTCGGTTCACGGCCTCCTGGCAGAACCGCTGCAGCGAGGCATCGTTGATCACCCCGGCACTCAGGGCCAGGGCTTCGCCATCCAGCAGCTGGGTGCCGCTGCTGCCGGCGCTGAGTTCGGTGATCTCTGGCAGGGGGCCTGCGGCCACCAGGCTCCGCCGCCATTCCGCCGCCAGAGAGGCGATCTCGCTGGGCAGGGCCACGATGTGCCATCGCCCTTGTGTTCGGCTGGGCCGCAGGCGGCGCAACAGCAGCCGCACCGCAGCACTCCACAGGCTGAGCAGCACAAACAGCGGAATCAGGCTGCTGCGGAAAAACAGATCGCTGGTGATTTGCAACCTGAACAGATAACTGAACACCGCGGCGGCAGCGATGCTGGCCAGGGCGGTGCTGCCCAGTCGGGCCAGCATCTGGGTCCAGGCCAGGGTTTTCAGTTTCAGCAGCGTGTAGGAGCCGAACAGCCAGCCGATGCTGCAGTAGATCAGTACCAGCACCAGCAGCGGTGCGCTCTGGGGGATCACCAGCCGCCCGTTGGTGACGTCGTTGAGCATGGCCAGGCCCACCAGCCCCACGGCATCCAGCAGGGCTGCCGTTAGCAGCGGAATTCGGTGCCGGGCCCAGGGCATCATTTCATGCCAGCGGCGCCTCGGTGCCCTGGGCTTCGTGCGTCACAGCTCCGCCCAGCCCAAAGGCGTTGTGCACTGCCTGCAGCGCCTTCACGCCATCGGCTTCGGGCACCACGCAGCTGGTGCGGATCTCGCTGGTGGCGATCATCTCGATGTTCACGCCGGCATCCGCCAGGGAGCGGAACATGCGGGCTGCCGTGCCTGCGGTGCAGGGCATGCCGGCCCCCACGGCGCTCACCCGGGCGATGGCGATGCCCTCTTCGAAGCTGGCTCCCGGCCACTGGTTGAGCAGCGGTTGCAGGGCGGTGCGGGCGCGGCTGAGGTCGTCGCGCTTGAGGCAGAAGCCCATGTCGCGGCTCTGCTGCTCGCCGCTGCCGTGGCTGCGTTCCGATTGCACGATCGCATCGAGGCTGATGCCGGCATCGGCCAGCACCCGGCAAACGGCGGCGGCCGTGCCCGGTTTATCGGGGATGCGGCGCACGGCCACCTGGGCCTGATCGCGATCGAGGGCCACGCCGCGCACTTCCGGTTCGCCAGCGCCGGAGGGGGGTGGGTTGAGATGCAGCTGGCGCTCATTGAGCTCGAAGCACTGGGCCGCGGCCTGCAGAGCTTTGCTGCCCTGGTGGCCGGCTACCAAGCAACTCACCTTCACTTCGCTGGTGGCGATCAGGCGCAGGTTGATGCCGCCTTTTGCCAGGGTGTCGAACAGGCGGGCGGCCACCCCGGGTCGGCCCATGATCCCGGCGCCGGCGATGCTCAGCTTGGCCATGCCGCCTTCGGCGCTGAGGGTGGCGCCGAAGGCGTCCGGTCCCATGGTGGCCAGCACCTCGCGACACACAAGCTGGGCCCGATCCAGCTGGTCTTCAGCCACGGTGAAGGCGATGTCGTTGGTGAGACTGCCGGCATCGCCCTCATGGGTGGATTGCACGATCAGATCCACGTTGAGGCCCGCGGCGGAGAGGGCTTCAAACAGCTGGGCGGCCACCCCGGGCCGATCGGGCACGTGGGCCAGGGCCAACACGGCCTGCTCCGTGTCGAGCTCAGCGCCATCCACGGGCTTGCCCAGCTCAAGGCCCTCGCCGCTACCGCGGTGGCTGGTGGCATCGCTGGTGAGCAGGGTGCCGGGCTGATCGCTCCAGCTGGAGCGCACCACCAGCGGCACGCCGTAGTTGCGGGCGATCTCCACGGCCCGGGGGTGCAGCACGGCCGCGCCGAGGCTGGCCAGCTCCAGCATCTCGTTGCAGGTGATCGTGTCCATCAGCTGGGCATCGGGCACCTTGCGGGGGTCGGTGGTGAGCACCCCTGGCACATCGGTGTAGATCTCACAGGCATCGGCGCCTAGGGCTGCCGCGAGGGCCACGGCTGAGGTGTCGGAGCCGCCGCGGCCGAGGGTGGTGATCTCGGGCAGGCCGCTCAGGCCGCTGCTGGTGCCCTGGAAGCCGGCCACCACCACCACATTGCCGTCGTTCAGCAGCCGCTGCAGCCGGTCGGTGCGCACCTCAAGGATGCGGGCGCGCCCATGGGCCGATTCCGTGAGGATGCCCACCTGCGGGCCGGTCATCGACACGGCTGGAACCCCCAGGGCATTCAGCGCCATCGCCAACAACGCGATCGACACCTGCTCACCGGTGGCGAGCAGCATGTCCATCTCCCGCTGGGGCGGGTTGTTGCTGATGGCGCGGGCCAGGCCGGTGAGTTCGTCGGTGGTGTGCCCCATCGCCGACACCACGATCACCAGATCGTTGCCAGCCTGGCGGCTGTTGGCGATGCGCTGGGCCACCGCCTGGATCCGCTCCACATCGGCCACGGAGGTGCCGCCGAACTTCTGGACCAGCAGGGCCATGGCGATGGGCGCGTGCAGCGTTAACGGCTGATTGTCCTACGCGGAGTTGTTGCGGTGTGTTCCGCGATACGAGGGCTTCAACCGCTGAGCAGGAAGCCGTCGCGGAAGGCATCGCCGGGATCACTGCCGCGTTTGAGCGCTGCTTCCACCTCGAGCAACTGGCGCAGCAGGGCCAGGAAGCGGGCCGGCTTGCGGCCGCGGATCTGTTTGCGCATCACATAGATGCGTTTGGGGTTGCCGATGCCTGCGGCTTTGGCGATGGCATTCACATCGCTTTCGCCCTGTTGATCCAGCAGGCTCACCCACAGCCAGCCCCGGATCTGCCCGCAGAGGGTGGCCACGATCCGCAGCGCCGGCTCATTGGCCGTGAGCAGCGCATCCACCAGCGCCACCGCTTCGGCGGGCTGCCCCGCCAGCAGCGCATCGCCCACCTGCAGGGCATTGGTGGCCTGGCTGCCCACCAGGGCCGCAACGGCGGCGGCGGTGATCGGTTTGGCGCCCACATACAGCGCCAGCTTCTCCAGTTCGCTGGCCAGGCGGGCGCTGTCGCTGCCGATGGCGTCGCTCAGGGCTTCGGCGGCGGCGGGTTCCAGCGCGAGCCCCAGCTCGCGGGCCGTGCGCTGCACCAGCTCGATCTGGCCGGCTCCATCCCAGATCGCCGGCAGCTGGAAGCTCTGCTCGCTGGCTTCGCCGGCCTTCACCAGCTTCTGCAGGGCCTTGGTGGTGCGCAGGCGGGCATCGGGCTTGCCGGCGTTCACCAGCAGCAGGTGGCAGTTGGCGGGAATCAGGGCCAGGGTTGCCTCCAATTGCTCCGCCAGCTCCGCCGGACACTGGTTGCAGAAGGGACTGCGCTGCAGCACCACCACCCGATCACCACCACCGAAGGGCGGCGTGCGCGCTTCCTCGAGGGCCTGGGCGGCCTGGCTGTTGTCGTTGCCGTCCAGACGGGAGAGGTTGATGCTCTGCCAGGCGGGGTCGGTGCGCTCAGCCACCAGGGTGTCCACCGCCCGGCTGCGGGCTGCTTCGTCGTCGCCCCAGAGCAGGTGAATCGGCATCAGCTGTGGGTTTGCGGCAGCAAAGGCTCAGATCCGCAGGGCGCTGAGCACCGGGTGCTGCGCAGTCTGGGCCAGGGCGGGGTGATCGGTCACCAGCACGGTTGCATCGGTGGCAATGGCGGTGGCCAGCTCGATGGCTCGGGTGTCGTCGAGTTGGGGTTCCTGCCGTTGCAGCCGCGATGCCGCGAGCACCAGGGCGCCATCGGCCGGCACTTGCAGCCAATGCTGCGGATTGGCGAAGGTGTTGGCGTAGCGCTGGGCGAGCAGTTCATCCCCCCGGGCCAGGGGCCCTTCCAGCACCCGCGCCAGGCTCACACTGCTGATCACTCCCTGCCAGGTGCCCTGGGCAATCCCCTGCAGCAGCGGTGTGAGGTATTTCCCGGTGCCCTTGGCATCGGCCAGGAAGGCCACCAGGGCAGAGCCATCGAGGGCAATGCGGCTGCCGTGCTTCAGATGACTGGGACTGAAGGGCTCCGTGCCAATCGCCTGCACCAAGGCCGGAGCGGATGGCGCCGGGCGGGCGGGATGGCGCTGGTTGGGATCCCAGCACTGGCGGCCACTGCCCTGGAGGGTCATCAGGCTCTGGATCTGGCGCTGGCGCTTGTGTGGATCGTTGGGAGGCTGGCCCCCAATGGGCACCAAGGCTGCCATCGGCTTTTTGTGCCGCTGAATCACGAAGGCTTCGCCGGCCGCAGCCCGCTCCAGCAGTTCCGGGAGCCTGCGCCTCGCCTCCTCTACCCCCAGTGGTGGTGTCGACATCGTGTGCGAGCCGTGTCCGTTTTTCTGTACGGAGTGTACGGAAGTCTGGACACTCCGAAAAACAAATCGATCAGGCCCCTTCAGGGTTGTCTGGTGAGGGTGATCCGTTGAAGACGCATCTGTTGAAGACGCACTTTTTGAAGACGCATCTAAGGCGCACACCTGTGAGTTGCTGACCCCTGGGGCTTCAAGCTGCTGGTGCGTCCCCTGAGTGCCCGGCGTGGTTGATGCTCCTCCCGGTTTCGATCACCCGATCTTCAGCGAGAGCATTCGCCGCATTCGCGCTGCGCTCACAGAGCAGCCCACCCACGTGGGGTTCGATCTCACCAGCCTTGCGCCGCCCGAGCAGGACGTGGTGCTGCGTTTGATCCACAGCAGCGGCGATCTCAGCGTGGCCGCCGATCTGCGCTTTTCGCCGGATGCCTGCAGCGCTGGCCTTGAGGCCCTGGCGCACGGTGCTCCGATCCTCACCGACACTGCCATGGCCGCGGCAGCCGTGGCACCGATGGCGCGCCGCACCTTCGGCAACAGCGTGCACAGTGTGCTGAGCTGGGCACCCGCTCAGGCCCCCCCAGGAAGCACGCGAGCGGCGGTGGGGATGGAGCGAGCTCTGCAGGAGCATCCAGGCGCGGTGGTGTTGATCGGTAGTGCGCCGACAGCTCTTGAGTTGCTTCTTGAGCAGGTGGCCGACGGCCAAACGGCGGCACCGGCCCTGGTGATCGGGATGCCGGTGGGGTTTGTGGGGGTGGCGGAGAGCAAGCGCCATCTGGCCGAGAGCGCACTGCCGCAGATCCGCCTGGAGGGCAGCAGGGGGGGTGCCGGCTTGGTGGGTGCGGCGGCCAATGCCCTCTTGCGCCGTGCTTGGTTGGATCAGGCCGCGGCTGGGGCTTCGGCCATCGGGCCCACCGCCACATGACTGTTGGCCTCGATGCGGCCCAACACCTGGCGGGCCCGCAGCACCACCGCCGGTGGCACGCCGGCGAGGCGGGCGGCTTCGATGCCGTAGCTGCGGTTGGCGCCGCCGCTCACCACGCGGTGCAGGAAGCGCAGTTCGCTGCCCGTGTCTTCCACCAGCACCTGGGCGTTGGCCACGTTGGGCAGCTGATCGGCGAGTTCGTTGAGCTCGTGGTAGTGGGTGGCGAACACGCTGCGGGCGCCGATCGTGTCGGCAAGATATTCGGCCACGGCCCAGGCGATTGAAAGGCCATCGAAGGTGGCGGTGCCGCGGCCGATCTCATCGAGCAGCACCAGGGAGCGATCGCTGGCGTGGTGAAGGATGTTGGCCGTTTCGGCCATCTCCACCATGAAGGTGGATTGGCCAGCGGCCAGGTCGTCGCCGGCGCCCACCCGCGTGAAGATGCGATCGGTGATGCCGAGCCGGGCGCTCTTGGCGGGGATCCAACTGCCGATCTGGGCCATCAGCTGCAGCAGGCCCGTCTGGCGCAAATAACAGCTCTTGCCGCTGGCGTTGGGACCGGTGAGCACCAGTAGGTCGGGAGTGATCTCTCGAGTTGAGTCGGGAGTGAAGTCGGGTTTGCTGTTTTCCGCGTCCGGCGCCTGAGAACCTGAGAAGCCCAGCGCGATGTCGTTGGGGGTGAAGGGGTCCTCCACCAGCAGTTGTTCCACCACCGGGTGGCGCCCGGCCTCGATCTGCAGCAGACGGGCTTCGGGCCCGTTGGGATCGGTGAGCTCCGGTTTGCAGTAGCCGCTGGTGGCGGCCAGCTCCGCCAGCGAAGCGATGGCGTCGAGCTCGGCCACCAGGCGGGCTGCGGCACGGATCGGGGCGGCCTGCTCACCCACCTGGCTGCGCAGCTGGCAGAACAGCTCGTATTCCCGCTGGGCGGCGCGGGCCTTGAGCTGCAGGATGCGCCCTTCACGGGCCTTGAGCTCGGGGGTCACGAACCGCTCTTCGTTGGCGAGGGTCTGGCGGCGGATCCAGTGGTCGGGCACCGAGGCTGCCTTGGCTTTGCTCACCGCCAGGAAGTAGCCGAAGGTGCGGTGGTACTGGAGCTTGAGGGTGTTGATGCCGCTGGCGCTGCGTTCCGCCGCTTCCTGCTGGGCCAGCCAGGCGTCCTGATCGTCGAGCTGGTTGCGCAGCCCATCGAGTTGGGGGTCCACCCCGTCGTGGATCAGGCCGCCTTCGCTGAGGCTCAGGGGTGGGGTGTCGAGCAGCTGATGGCGCAGCTCGGCCGCCAGGGCCTCCAGCTCGGGCCAGGGCCGCGCCAGGGCCAATAGCGGTGGACTCTGCACCGCTGCGCTCTGGATCACGGCGGCCAGCTGCGGCAGCCGCTCCAGGCCATCGGCCAGGGCCACCAGGTCGCGCGCTGAGGCGGTGCCGGCACCGGCGCGCCCCGATAGCCGCTCCAGATCCCCCATGGGCCGCAGCAGCCGGCGCAGCCCCACCCGCAGCCGGCGACTCGCTACCAGCTCACTCACCCCGTCCTGCCGGGCCAGGATCGCGGTGCGCTCCACCAACGGCGCCTCGATCCACCGCCGCAGGCAGCGACCGCCCATGGCGGTATGGGTGCGGTCGAGGGCCCAGAGCAGGGAGCCTTGCAGGCCACCACCCAGCTGGGTGCGGGTGAGTTCCAGGTTGCGGCGGGTGGCGGCATCGAGCACCAGCTGATCGCCGGCCTGCCAGGTGGTGGGCAGCTCGAGGGGCACGCAGCTGCCTGGCTGGGTGTCGTCGAGGTAGCGCAACAGGCCGCCGGCCGCCCGCAGCCCCAGGGGCATGTCACCGAGGCCCAGACCATCCAGGCTGGCCAGCCGGAAGCGTTGCAACAGGGCAGCGCGCGCTTCCTGGCTGGTGAAGGGCGTGCGCGGCAGTGCTGTGAGCCGCAGGGCGTCCGGACACCAGCTGGCGGCGTGGGTGTCGCCCGGCCAGAGCACCTCGGCAGCGTCCACCTGCAGCAACTCCTGATGCAGCAGATCGCTGCCCTCGCGCTCGGTGACCCGAAACTCGCCGGTGCTCACATCCGCCACCGCCAACCCCCAGCGCGACTGCTCACACACCACCGCGCAGAGCCAGTTGTTGCGGCGGGCACTCAGCAGCCCTTCTTCCAGCACGGTGCCGGGGGTGAGCACGCGGGTGATCTCGCGCTTGAGCAGAGCTC
>VFQT010001967.1_pt1 | contig 22532 bp, 18 predicted proteins | sample 3512381 | NCBI WGS metagenome assembly VFQT01 (sample SAMN10412376, study PRJNA504923) | tailings metagenome | isolation source: Relicate 2 Philex TSF3 active mining site | place: Philippines: Tuba, Benguet | collected 2017-08-29
AGGGTTCCTGAGTATCTGCCTGTTGTGTTGGTCAAGCCCGTAACAGCACCCTGGGCTGCCGTAGTTGCAGCAGCAGAGGTATTGACACCGGCCGCGTTCGCTGCATTGATCACTGAATTTGCCGCAGCATATGTAGGAGAAAGCATTCCACCCAAATACAATGTCACCTTTTCAGCGTGCGTTGCAGTCCCATTGAAGTCCGTACTAATGAGATACTGCCCACCAAATCCAGAACCTTCTGGTCGAGTAACGTCATTGTATTGATTGAAATCACCCGCCAAGGATGGGTTGCCCACCATCACTTGACTGTTGCAATAGGCCGCGCCTTTACTACTGACACCTGTATTCACCGAATCCGTGCTCTGTGTACCCCTGGCATGTGCCCCTTGGCGGGCAGCTGCACGAACAACAAAGAAAATCGAATCGCTACTCAGCGTTCCAGCAGATACGATTCGTTGGCTCCGCATTCCCACAATGCCATTGTAGTTGGGCGCTGAAGTGGTGCCCGCCTGTTGATCCAATGCCCTTCGACCACCTATTTCCAGCAAAACAGGTTCATTGGAGGTTCCGTCTATTTGAATGATTCCGATGTTCGCTGTCTCTCCAAGATTGGAGTTACCCCCTGAATTTGTCGGTAAACGGAGTGGATCCAAAATAACGGCGGGTCGACCTACCCCGGTAAGTACGGTACCAAATTCTACATTGGATTTTGTGGCGTTGTTGATCGATAAAATTTTCGTTAAACGCGCCGTAACCGTTAGCTGGTCGGTTTGTGACTGATTCTGTGCATAAGATCTTTGGACTTGAGAAAAAGTAACTCCTAAACAAATCATTAAAAACAATCTAATTTTACTTAATTTATTTTTCATAAATAAAAATTTAAATGATGTAACACAATATTATTTTACCATTTACCTCAATTGGATATCCAAGCCACGCCGAATATCGTTCGACTGATTTTTCAAAATATGCAGGTTTACTTCCTGTTTCTTTATCCATTCGGGCCATTAATGTGGTGGGATAAGAACTGATCATAGTGGCTTCAACGAGGCTTCCCGCCCCATCACTCAAGTATCGGATGGTCGGTGCGCGGACCCACCAGGGATCATGTTCTATATCGAGGATAAATTGGACGTTTTCCAATGACCTTATTTCAAGCCACTTCAACGTACGGAGTTTCCTATGGGCTTGTTGGCTTCGGTCAGCCAAATCACTCAATGCCGTTTGAAGTAAATAATGGCTATTCATTCCAATTGATGCCCGATTTCCCCCGTCCCAACGGGCTAAGACCATCGAATCCATAACCGGTTTCAGAAAAAAGTCGCCCGATATTTCCAGGTAGACCCTCATCAACTGAGCGTTCAGGTAATGCGCTGGTACCATGAACATGAAGGTGAATACAACCCCAAAACGACAATGCTGACAACCAAAACTGATGTAGGGCATAAGCTTGCATGAACCCGTTTAGGCCATTTCGGGCCAGGTTTCGGATGCAAAACTGCGCTGTGCAAACTCCTTGATTGCTATGAAAAGAGCCGTACAATGAGGCCGTAGGGGTATTGTCATACTGCCCCTCCGGGTCGAATCGTTTAAATCCTATCCCATTTCAAAATAAAGACTGTTAGACTGTGCTCAAAAAAGAGCCAAGCCACTCCATTCCGAGTACCGTCCAGTAGAAGTCAACTCCGCAGCCCAATCAAAAGCAAAACAGCATTCATGATCCCATAATTTTTAATCCACCAGCAGACGCAGCACACGAGGCAAACCCTGAGCCCCTTCTACAAATTGAATCAGGTATGTTCCCCGAGGCCATGCAACAACAGACCACTCCAAACGCCCTTCTTCTACGCATAGATCGACTGGAATCTGTCGGCCCATCAAATCAAAGACCCTCAGACTTTGTAGGGTGCCTGGAGAATCAATATCATCCAAACCCGCCAATACCACACGATCACGGGTCGGATTGGGGTACAAAACGACTTGATTGTCTGCTTTCTCTAACAATGATGATGTGAGTACCCCCCGCACCACATTCCATACATGGGCGCGCTCAGCTCCCCGATGCGAAGAAGCTACATGAGCAGTGGCCGTCCAAACAAGTTCATGTGCTACACCGGCTGGTAAGCCTGAGGCCATCAGAACAGAGTCAATAAACGAATAGGTGAAGGTCAACTGGGTATCCGGTATCGTATTTCGCCACAATAGTGTATCGCGATTGGGTGCCGGTCCATACATCACCCAATCGAATCTCAGGCTACCCGCTGCCGATGGGCCCGGTGTAGTCCATTGAAAAGTCAAATTCTGCGCACCTGAACCTTGTAGAGTTTGGGTGGCCTCATTTGCGGGGGATACCAAAGAAAAACGGCCCATAAAATTCTCGACTGTGGCTTGAACCCCTAAGGTATATACCCCACCAGGCTGACCGGCCAAGCCCAATTGAACCGAACCATTCAGTGGCGTTTGACCGCCCATATACCGTAAATAAACGACTGCGGCAGAGCCTGCTGCTATGCTCATGGGGAATGTTGGCGGATTCTGAATGGTTAAACCTGAGCCCGACGGCTGAATGGCTGTGATGAGCATCGAATCTGTACCCGGATTGCCCAGAACTACCGGAAAAATAACGGTATCACCCGGCAAAACCGGGCCCAACTGAATGATTGAATCGATAACAGCCAGTCGACTATAAGTAGGAACAGACGACACGGCCCGAACTTGTGTCATTCTATCCAAAAAAGCGGGGTAATCGATAAAGGGATTTCGGTTCAACTGAGCCGCTTGTATATCATCATTGCGTCGGCGCAAAACACTGTCGACAGGAAAAATTCGCAGCCAATCGCGTAGGTCATTTTCCTGAACCGCGCTGAGGAAAGATAAATCGACCCCTGCCTGGTTCATATGCCGAACGGCGAAGTATAGAATTGCTGATGCAGCAGCCGTTTTATGGGCATCACGGGGCTCAAAAGTAGTGCTGTTGGCCTTAGAACCCCCAGTGTAGGTAAGGGTGGGATTAGGCACCCATCCAAAGGGCTTATTACCCCGCGCTGAATTGGTTGGGCCATCAGAAATGAAAATATGATGCAAATCACTCACCATCGGTTCATTGGTGGCGCCTACACTCTGGGGCCAGGTATGTTCAGTATTCATCGAATATGGGGCGTTGTTGAGGGTGGCCGTACTAAAGTCAGTGGCTGTGTAAGAAATGGTACGACCCGTATACACACATTCGTTTTTATACGGATTGGCATGTCCAGGCTCCCGACCATTCACTTTCCAGTTATCGATCGTTCCAAACATCCGCAAACGCGCGTTGTTCGTACCGCTGTAGCCCAGCTGTGTGTAGGGAGATGATACCCTTTGGCGCAGAGCCTGGCGGAGATCCTCTCCCGATAAATTCTGGGTCGAATTGTAGTAGGCTCTTGAATAGGAGGCTTGTCCACCCAAGCCCACAAAGGCCTGTCCACCCCCCGCCCCAATCAGCAGCGATGATGCATTATAGATGTTGTGTCGCGGTTGAAAGCGGATGGGGATTCGGGTTACCCTCCCTGGGGGTAAAATCAAAACAGAACTGGGCGCATAAAAAGCAGGTGTTCCGAATACACTCAAGGTGTTCATGCGGATGGAGAGTGAATCACTACCCGGGTTAAACAGTGATACCCAAGCCGTATCATCGGCCAACTCGGTGGTGGCCATAAACGAAACCGATTGAGGCTGGTCGAACGGAAGCTGTTGGGCCACCAAATCTAAAGAAAAGAACGTCAAAACGATGAGCAGAACAGAGAAAGGTGGCTTCATGGGGTGATAAAAGGTGGCTTCATGGGGTGATAAAAGGTGGCTTCAGTTGGCCGATCAAAAGGGAGAAAAAGACGTTTTTGAAGGAATCAGCTGCTTCAAATAAGGGGCTAAAATACCATTTTACCACATGAAAAGTCATCCGATTTTCCCCGGTATGCCTTAATTTTGTAAAATGACTTTAAACGAATTCGTTGCACAATACGACCGCCCAGGATCCGTGGTGCTCTTGGAAGGAAAAAGAGATGTTGAAGCAAAGGATGCACCGTTCCTCACTGAATTAGGTCGGATACTGGCATCTAAAACGCAACACATGACTTTTCGAAGTGGCAATGCGCCGGGTTCCGATGAGCTTTTTTCCATGGGGGTAACGGAGGTCGACGCCAAGCGTCTTCAGGTCGTAACTCCCTACGGCGGTCACAGGAACAAAGCCAATCATGCCTACCAGACCTATTCACTCGATGAAATTGACCTGGCCAATGAACCCGATATTGTGTATCAAAGCAAAACTGGGGGGCGCAACGATAAACTGATTGACCGATTTGCTGGGGGAAACCGCGACCGCGCCAGCATTAAAGCTGCATACCTCGTGCGCGATACCGTAAAAGTGATCGGATCACGGGCCATTTCTCCGGCAAGCTTCGGTATTTTCTACGACAATCTAGATGACCCACGCAAGGGCGGGACGGGCCACACCATGACCGTTTGCTCCAACAACCTTGTACCCTATGTTGATCAGTCGGTTTGGATGACCTGGCTCGAAATCCAGTCAAGCGGAGGTTAGTGGCATACTAACCGCTGAATATGTCGAACCCTAAGCCCAACGAATCCCGCGAACGGTCACCCGCCTACAAGCACCTGGCCATCGAGGGCATGAGTTGCGCAGCATGTGCAGCAGGTGTTAAACGCATCCTCGAAAAGCAGGCTGGCATTCAATCGGCCGACATTCAATTGGCCAACCACACCGCGCGCATTGGCTACACACCCGATCGGGTGGATTGGGTGGCAGTAGAACATAAGCTTCAATCGGCAGGGTATGGATGGGTTCAATCAGACAATAGTGCTGAGTTGACCGCTAAGGAACTCCTGATTTCGGAAATAAAAAATCTGTCGAATCGCACCGTCATGGCTGCCGTCTTAGGAATTCCCTTGATGGCCTTTGGGATGATCTGGATGCATGAAGATTGGGCGCGTTGGCTTATGCCCGCTTTGGCCACACCCATCATACTGATTCCGGGCAAACAGTTTTTCGTGAAGGCCATACGACAATTTCGAACAGCCACTTGGGGCATGGACAGTCTTGTGGCAATAAGTTGCACGACCGCCTATTTATACAGTCTTTGGAACACCCTGTTTCCAGATGTACAACGCGAAATGGGCCTAACACCCCATGTTTATTATGAGGGCATAGGAGCCATCATCGGGTTTCTGTTGCTTGGACGATTGCTTGAAGGAAAAGCACGTTTAAAAGCCATCCAAGGAATAGGCGCGCTGCTCAGCGAACAGCCAAGCGTGGCGCTTTGTTGGAGAAATAACGCCTGGACAGGTGTTGCCGTAGCTTCCTTGCAATTGGGCGACAAAATACTCATTCAAGCCGGGGCACGCGTGCCAGTCGATGGCTTGGTTGAAGTGGGTCGGGCCGAAGTTGATGAGTCATGGCTCACCGGAGAGCCCTTTCCGGTAACACGTGGTGTGGGTGATGAAGTACTTGCAGGAAGCCAAACCGTAACGGGTAGCCTTGAGGTGGTGGTCAAGAGAAGAGGGTCGGAAACCTTGCAAGGACAAATTCATCAACAAATACGTGAAGCGCAGGCGGCGCGGGCACCGATCCAAGACCTCGTCGACCAGATAACCCAGTGGTTTGTGCCCGCAGTCATTGGATTGGCGTTCGTATCCGCTGCGATTTGGTGGATGTTCGCTGAAGAAAATGCCTTGTCTATGGGATTATTGGCATTTGTGAACACCCTCATCATCGCCTGCCCGTGCGCTTTAGGTCTGGCCACCCCAACCGCACTAGTTGCTGGCCTTTCAAGCGCGGCTCGAATGGGCATTTTGGTGCGCGACCCCTCCGTTTGGGAAAAAGCCGGCACCATAAAAGTTATACTGTGTGATAAAACTGGTACCCTCACTGCCGGTCGCCCAATGGTACGTTTGATCCGTTGGCATCCATCAATCACGCCCGATCAGCAACGCGATCTACTCAAAATGTGGCAAAAGTCGGCCCAACAGTCTACACACCCGGTAGCATATTCCCTCACTCAGTATTCCGAAATCGGAGTTGATAATCTCAACAATGCCCATGAAGGTGAACCACGATCAAACCAGCTTTTAGAGTGGTCCAATATGGAAGAACATGTGGGGCTTGGCGTTTCATTTCAGGTTATGGATAACCATTATCGCTCGGGTCGTCGGTCATTTGTAGAAGAAAAACCTCCAGAATCCCAAAAATCGGGGGATTCTTCCCTGCATATTGAGGTTGATCATCGTTCAAAGGCACAGGATGATTGGGGCGAATGGATTCAAAATCAGGCCGCAGCATCTGCTGAATTGTGGTTGGGTTCGAATGGCACTCTGTTGGCCTGTGCCTTGGTGGATGATCTCCTTCGCGCAGATGCCCTGGAATTTGTTGAAAGCATGAAAAAAAAGGGGGTCGAATTGATGCTGATCAGCGGTGATCGTGTTGAGCGGGTGGCTTCCATGGCCCATGATTTAGGGATCAAATATTTCAAGGGCGACCTGCTTCCGGGCGAAAAGTTGGCGGAGGTTCGCGCTTGGCAATCGAGAAAACAGTCCGTAGCCATGTTGGGCGATGGGCTCAACGATGCGGGGGCTTTGGCGGCTGCCGATCTCGGGATGGCCATGGGTGCTGGAAGCGCACTGAGCAAACACCATTCGGGATTGGTGGTCATCCGCAACGACCTCTCGGCCTTAACCAAATTCTTTAAACTGGCCCAACGCACCCACAACATCTTGCGCCAGAATCTGATATGGGCCTTTGCCTACAATGTAATCGGCATACCGATAGCCATGGGCCTTCTCTATCCCTTTTTTGGCCTATTCATGCACCCTTCCATCGCTGCCGCCGCCATGGCATTCAGTTCGGTAAGCGTCGTAGGCAACAGCATTCGTTTACTAAAACATCAAACATGAAAAAACTCATCTTTCAAACCGACCTCCAATGTGGGGGATGTGTGCGAAAAATCGAAACAGGACTCAATCAGCTTGAGGGCATTGATCGTTGGGAAGTAGATCTGCAGCACGAACAACGGCTGCTCAGTGTTTGGGGACATGAAATCGACCCCAAGACCGTAGAATTGGTTTTTGAAACCTGTGGATTCGAGGCCAAACTAAGCGATGCTCAAATATAGCAGGTGACGCTGGTTCGAATCAGGCGAAAACTCCAAATGAGATGGCTGTTCTAACGGATCAGACATCCAAATGAGATGACTGTTCTAACGGATCGAAGTTCCAATGAGATGGCTGTTCTAACGGATCAGACATCCAAATGAGATGGCTGTTCTAACGAATGAGGTACCCTAGAAAGTACTCAATTATTCAAGGAACGCTTGCCACCCTTTATTTTCCAGGCTTTCAGCATCTGTTTCAACTTGCTGACGAAGACTGGTTCTGAATTGGGCAAGACGCTCCGCCAAGGCCGAATCGGAGATCGCCAACATTTGCGCGGCCAGTAGTGCCGCATTCTTAGCTCCATTCAGGGCCACCGTGGCCACAGGGATTCCACCAGGCATTTGCAAAATTGACAGCACCGAATCCCAGCCGTCCATGCTCTGGGATGATTTCACCGGAACGCCCACCACAGGAAGCGGACAAATGGAGGCGATCATACCCGGTAAATGCGCCGCACCTCCGGCACCCGCAATCACCACTTTTATGCCCCTTGATGCAGCGGTTTCTGCATATTCAACCATGCGTAATGGCGTACGGTGTGCCGATACGATACGCACTTCGCTCGAAACACCCAACTCTTGCAGGACCTCTGCGGCCTGCTTCATGATGGGAAGATCCGACTTACTTCCCATAACAATTCCCACCAAATTCCCCGGTTGGGTACCATAACTAATTTCATCCTGATCAACTTCAAATTCTGTATTCGACCCAATAGAAGTTATCCTATTTTCCTTCGAATCTGAAATAAGATCCAAAACCGAAGAGACATAGGCCGTATTGTCCTTGATGAGTATATTTCCTTTACAATGAATATGCCATTTATAATCGTTGACCTCTTTTACCCAGTCCTTGGAAGTTGCGATGCGCCCGTCGATAACCACACCATCGACGAGATGTTCTTCGCCATTGATGATTAATCGCCACCGATTGGCATCATGCGTTGATTGCGTATTAAACCGAATTAGGATATTTTGCGCGTTCTTTATCATAGAAACGAGGTATTTGAATGAAACGCTTGTTGATGAGTTTATTTTAGTGCCTTTTTGATTATCACCCAGTGTGGATTGGGTTAGCAACCACCCTGATCTGCTTCTTTAGTGCTCTGGCACGTTGGATGAGGTCCTCAGGATCGCTCCCCACTACAGTAAAGTGCCCCATTTTCCGCATTGGACGGGTTTCGGCCTTTCCATAAGCATGCAAATACACCCCACGCTCTCCCAATAACTGATCAGCTCCTTCAAAACAAGCGGGGCCGGAGTGCCCTTCTGCACCAACCAGATTCACCATGATTCCGGTATGCAATGATTCGGGTGTATGCAAGGGCAAATTCAAAATGCCGCGGAGGTGTTGCGCATATTGCGAATAAGTACAAGACTCCATGGTAACGTGTCCGCTGTTATGCGGCCTCGGAGCCATTTCATTCACAAGCCAACGACCGTCTCGGGTATAAAAAAACTCAACAGCGAGTAGTCCACATACATCCAATTCTATGGCGATCTGTTTGGCCAAATCTATGGCCTCCTGCATAAGCTCCACAGATAAACGCGCTGGCATCAACACCTCCTCCACCAGATTGGCATCGGGATGAAAGACCATTTCACATGGAGGGAAGGCGGTGGTTTCGCCCCTCAGGTTCCTGGCAACCAAAACGGCCACCTCACAAGCCAGGTCAATTGCCTCCTCCACGATGCAAGGAACATCAGGCAAACCAAAGAGGTCCTCGGCCGACCGAAGGGCACGAACGCCCTTCCCATCATAGCCCAACCGACAAGCTTTCCAATAAGACGGTAAAGGCTGACGGCCTGCAGAAAGGGCATCGCGCAAGGGTTGAATTCCGCCATAAAAGTGTACTTGCGCCGTAGGGATCGCTCGTTCCATCAACCACTGCTTTTGCAGCGATTTATCTTGGATGGTCATAAGTGCCTCCGGATTGGGGTGTACCACCACACCGGCATCACGCAGTTTGCGAAGGGCGCCGGCGTGAACGTGTTCAATCTCTAGAGTCAGGACATCGCAGGAGCGTCCGAACCGGATCACATCCTCCTCATGCAACAAGTTACCCAGCACATATTCGTCACACACATGAGCGCAGGGCGCGTCTGGAGAAGAATCAAGCACACGGGTCTTTACATTGTATCGGCGTGCCTCATCGAGCAACATTCTTCCAAGCTGACCGCCCCCCAATATCCCTAAAACAAAATCTGAAGAAAAAGGTGATTTCACCAAACAAAAATACAAGATAGGCCGTTACCATAAGACAGAAACTTTTAACACCAAGGAAACTTTTAAAACCAAAATAGTTTCTTTAGTTTTGCAGCCCGAATGGAAGACCTACACAAGCCCCTGTTGTTGCGCATCAGGGATCTTTTGTTCCTGTATGGAACAAAGAGCATTACGCTCGATGACATAGCGTCTCGAATGGGTATTTCCAAAAAGACGATCTACAGTTGTTGTCCGGATAAAAAAAACCTCGTGGATCGCATAGTGGTCGATTACCTCTCTTCGCATCGAGCGGAGGCCGAACGGGTTCGTGCTGAGTCGCGGCATGCTATCGACGAAGTGCTGCAAATGGCCCGTCTGGCCCGTGCACGCATGGAACAAGTGTCGCCCGCTTTTTTGTTCGACCTCAACAAGTATTACCCCGATATATGGGCGCGCTTCGAGCAATACCGCACCCATGAGATTTTCGGGCAAGTGGTGGACGTGATTAAGCGTGGCCAACAGGAGGGCCTATTCCGCACGGATCTTGACACCGAAATCGTAGCGGCCATGCATTTGCAGCACATTCGGTTGCTCACCGAGCCCGGACAACAGCCTCGACCAGAGCGTCCTGTAGGGGACCTGATCCGCCACATCATCAGTATTTTCTTGCAGGGGATTGTGACCCGAAAAGGACTGGATGTCATGAGCCAATTGGAAAAAAACATATCATAATTTTATAGTTATAACACATTAATACTTATGGCATCAGGCAGCAGAATTTTCTACTTTAGCTTTCTTTTGGGGCTTCTTTCCTCAGGGCTTCTCGCTCAAACTTCATCCAACCCCATTCAAAATTCATCCAACCCCACTCAAAATTCATCCAACCCCAACCTGCGCTTTAGCCTCAGGCAGGCGGTCGATTTTGCCCTCGAACAAAACGTAGCGGTTGAAAACGCTCGCCTGGATGAACAGGCAGCGGATTTGAAGGTCAGGGAAATAACCTCCATCGGGTTTCCCCAAATTAGTGCATCCTATGGCGTGAGCGACAACTTCATCATCCAAAAGGTGATTGTGCCAGATGGTTCGCTTTTTAACCCCGAAATCCCAAAGGGGCAACCCCTGGCGCTACAGTTTCAACCCCGATACGGAGGCAATGCAGCAGTTACCGTACGCCAGCTGCTCTTCGACGGGAGCTATTTGGTTGGGCTACAAGCCGTGAAAACCTACCGCGAACTGGCGGTTAAAAACAGCGAAATGACACGGACTCAGGTGGTGGAACAGGTGAAAAAAGCCTACTTCGGTGCCTTAGTAAGTTTCGAGCGGTTACGCACCCTCGATGCTGCCCTCCAAAGAATCGGAAAGAGCCTTGGGGAATTGGAATCCTTGAACAAAGAGGGCTTTGCCGAACAGCTCGATGTGGACCGCCTCAGGGTTCAACAAAACAACCTTCGTTCGCAACGAGAAAAAGTGGCCGCATTATGCGACATCAGCCTCAACCTACTTAAATTTCAAATGGGATACCCCGTGGCGCAGTCGATCGAATTGAGCGACAGCCTGTCTGTGTTGGTAAACCTGCGCGCCCTTCCGCTCGAATCGGGCTTCGATATCCGCAAACGTCCAGAAATGCAACTCTTATTGCTGCAACAAACCGGGTTAAACCTCGAAATCAAAAGTCTCAAATCGGGATACTTGCCCTCACTGGCCCTTCAAGCCCAACGGGGCGCTTTGGCAGGGTCCAATACGTTTAGTCAGGTCCGCGACCCTGGTGGTTCTTGGTTTGCCTATGGTTCTGTGGGATTGGGGGTGAATTGGAATGTTTTCGACAGCTTCACCAAAAAATATAAAATCCAGCAAAAAAAGATTGAGTTGATGAAATCGCAGCACCTGACCGACCAATTCCGTCAGGCGGCTTGGATGGAAGAAGCCCATGCCATTACCCAGCTGCGCAACCAGATTCGATCGCTCGAGGCTCAGGAAGACAACCTCCGCTTATCGCGCCAGGTCCTTTCGGTTACCCAGACCAAATACCGCGAGGGGGTAGGATCGGGATTAGAAGTCACCGCCGCCGAAAGTGCGCTCACCGAAGCCGAATCAGGCTATTTCGGTGCGGTCTATGATTGGCTGATGGCGCGGGTTGACCTCGAAAAAGCCCGTGGCCGCCTCCTGGAAAAATAGTTATGGCATCCATTTGAATAGAATCACCCTTTTATACCCCATCTTAACCTACAACCCATCCCAATATTAATTGATTATATGTTGCCCAAATACACCCACCCCATCTTAAGAATCTGCGTTTTTCTGCTCGCCTCGATCGTTGCTCCCTCTTGTGGCGAACAAAAAGCCGCTGATCAGCCCGCGGAGCGCTTGGCCGAACTGCGTGCGAAATACGCCGAAATCGGAAAGGAAATTAAGGCCCTGGAGGCCGAACTGTCGAAAGCAGACAGCAGCGGCGGAAGTGGCCGCTTGGTGGTGACAGAAGCCATCGAATCAGGATCTTTCACCACTTTTATCGAAGTACAGGGTCGGGTCGATGCCCGTCAAAATGTGGAAGTCACCGCCGAGGCCATGGGGGTCATACGCTCCGTTAAGGTTAAAACGGGTGATGTCGTGCGCAAAGGAGCGGTCTTAGCCGAACTCGACCCGAGCGTTTTGCGCAAAAGTATGGAGGAACTTGAAACCCAAATTGCCTTCGCCGAACAAATGTACCGCAAGCAAGAACGGCTGTGGAATCAGAAAATCGGTACTGAAATGCAGTTTCTTCAGCAAAAAACACAGTATGAGGCTTTGGTCGCCCGGCGTTCGACCCTTGAAACCCAAATCGATATGACCCGCATTAAGGCCCCGGTCGACGGCACGGTCGATGATGTGTTTTTGAAAATCGGCCAAGCGGTCAGTCCTGGACTCCCTGCCTTTCGGGTGGTGAACTACAACGATATGCGTGTGGTGGCCGAGTTGTCGGAGGCCTACATCGCCAAAGTTCGGTCGGGCGACGCGGTTAAGCTTATGTTCAAGGACTACAACCGCGAAGAAGACAGCCGCCTCAGCTATGTGGCGCGCAACATCAATGCCATCAACCGCACATTCAGGGTTGAGTCGGATTTGCCTTCGGGTGGGCGCTACAACCCCAACATGGTGGTGGTCATGAAAATACGCGACTACAACAACCCGAAGGCCATTCGAATTCCGGTGAATCTGATTCAAAGATCAGAACAAGACGCTTTTGCGCTGGTGGCTGTAGCCCAGGGCAAACAGTGGGTAGCCGAAAAGCGAATTCTAAAACTCGGGAGCAGCTATGAAGGCTTTTGTGAGGTGCTTGGCGGACTACAAACGGGCGACCGACTGATCACCGTTGGGTATCTGGATGTGGCGCCCGGCCAAGCCATTCGTATTTCAAGCTCCAATTAAGCGCACCATGACTGCAGAAGATAAACCCAAGGGATTCGGCCCCAGCAATTGGGCGATCGACAACCGCTTCACCATTTTCATCATCACAGCCATCCTGATTTTCGCGGGGGTCTCGACCTATGAAAGCATCCCAAAAGAACAATTCCCCGAAATCGTGATTCCAACTCTGTATGTGAGCACGGTTTATCCCGGAACCTCTCCCGCCGACATGGAGAATTTGGTTACAAGACCCCTGGAAAAACAAATCAAAGGCATAACGGGCATCAAAAAACTGACATCAACTTCGATTCAAGACTTTTCGAGCGTAGTGGTGGAGTTTGGCACCGAAGTAGACATTGCTGAAGCCAAACAAAAGGTAAAAGATGCCGTCGATAAAGCTCGTCCTGATCTGCCGACAGACCTTCCCGCCGACCCCAAAGTGATTGATGTTGATCTCTCTGAAATTCCGGTCATGAATGTGAACGTGTCGGGAAACCTGGAGTTGAGCCGACTGAAAACCTATGCTGAGGAAATACAAGACCTCATTGAAGGCGTAAAGACCGTGAACCGGGTGGACCTTGTGGGGGTCCTCGACCGGGAAGTGCAAGTGGATGTGGACATGTTTAAGATGCAGGCGGCCAAACTCACGATGGACGATATCGAACGTGCCATTCGCTTTGAAAACATGACCATTTCGGGAGGCGCAATCAACACGGGGCAAATGAAGCGTTCGATTCGTGTTGATGGTGAATTTGAACGGGCCGACGAAATCGGGAACATCTATGTGACTTCCATGTCGGGTGCCGGAGTCTATTTACGGGATATTGCCGTAATCATAGACGGCTATAAAGAACAAGAATCGTTTGCCCGCCTCAATGGTCAGCCCGTTCTCACACTAAACGTGATCAAACGCTCCGGGGAAAACCTCATATCCACTTCCGACGAAATCAACGCCCGATTGGAAGAGGCGAAAAAAAGATTCCCCGATGAGTTGAAGATCACCATAACAGGCGACCAAAGCACCCGCACCCGGACCACCGTGCACGACCTCACCAACACCATCATCATTGGATTCTTGTTGGTGACCTTGGTTTTGATGTTCTTCATGGGCACCACAAACGCCATGTTTGTAGGCCTATCAGTGCCCCTATCGAGCTTTTTGGCGTTCCTGATTATGCCTGGCATCGATTTCACCATGAACATGATCGTGCTGTTTGCCCTTCTCATGGCCCTTGGGGTGGTGGTCGACGACGCCATTGTTGTGATTGAGAATACCCACCGATTGTTCGCCAACGGCAAAAAACGAATCGATAAGGCGGCCAAAGAGGCCGCGGGCGAGGTCTTTATGCCCGTTTTGGCGGGCACCCTCACCACCATCGCGCCCTTTTTGCCGCTTGCATTCTGGAACGGAGTAGTCGGTAAGTTCATGTTCTTCCTGCCCATAACCCTAATTCTAACCCTTTGTGCGTCCTTGATCGTAGCCTATCTCATTAATCCGGCCTTCGCGGTTCAATTCATGAAGCCGGAGCTTCGTCAACCGAGTCCCGCCCAGCTGAAGCGCCGCAACAAATCACTGTATCTGGTTTCGGGCGGATTGGTACTCGCCGGAATCATGGGGCACCTCATGGGATCGCCGGGTCTCGCTAATTTCCTGATTTTGCTGGCCTTGTTGCTGTGGATCAATCGCTACGTCTTTACGCCGCTCATTATAGGTTTCCAGGAGCGTCTTTGGCCCGCTGTTCAGTCGGCCTACGATCGCTTTTTACGCATTTGCCTGAAGGGTCGAAACCCCGTGAAAATCGCTGTTGGGATGGCGCTTCTATTGCCCATTACCCTATTCATTACGGGATGGGCGGCCAAAAATGGCCGTTTGAAAGTGGATTTTTTCCCCAGCGGTGACCCCAATTTTGTATACGTCTATTTGAGTACGCCTGTGGGATCCGATCAGCGCTACACCGATTCGCTCACACAGGTGGTTGAGGCCAAAGTAGCTCGTGTTTTGGGCCAAAACAACCCTTTGGTGGAGTCGGTGATCGCGAATGTGACCGTTGGCGCTGGCGATCCGATGGCCGGTGATCAGGCGGCTGCCACCAACAAAGCCAAGGTGACGGTGGCCATGGTCGAGTATGCACGGCGCAATGGTGTATCCACCAAACCCCTTCTCGATTCGATCCGTTTGGCCGTGCGCGACCTCCCTGGCTTGGAGGTATCGGTCGACCAGGAGCGTGGGGGGCCTCCAACAGGCAAACCAATCAACATTGAAATAGCGGGGGATGATTTCAGCATTCTGGCTGCAACCTCTGTACAGCTCAAGAAGTATCTCGATTCGCTGGATATTGCAGGGGTTGAAGAACTGAAGAGTAATTTGGAACTCAACAAGCCGGTGATGACCATCAAGGTTGATCGGGAGCGTGCACAACGAGAGGGAATTAGCACGGCCCAAATCGGATCTGAGATTCGGGCAGCGGTTTTTGGCAAGGAGGTTAGCCAGTTGCGCGTGGGCAATGACGAAATCCCGATTCAATTGCGCTACGATGCCATGAGTCGGAGTCAGGCCGATCGCCTGATTAATGCCCGGATCACCTTCCGTGATATGAACAGCGGTGGGGCCATCCGGCAAATCCCGTTATCGTCGGTTGCCACCCTCGAGTTTGGCAACAGTTATGGCTCCATTCGACGCAAGAACGAGAAGCGCGTCGTAACAATCAGCTCCAACGTGCTCAGTGGCTATACCGCCAATGAAGTGGTGGCTGAGATTACCGAGGCGCTCGAAGGATTCCCGGCCCCTGAGGGCTATTCAGTGGTACTCACGGGCGAACAAGAGGAGCAGGCAGAGGCGGCCGCGTTTTTATCGCGCTCCCTCCTGATCAGCATTGGACTCATATTTTTGATTTTAGTGGTTCAATTCAATTCGCTCAACAAAACCTTGATCATCATGAGTGGTATCGTACTCAGCATCATCGGAGTATTGTTGGGCTTTGTGGCCACAGGCATGAATATGTCGGTGGTGATGTCGGGCATCGGACTGGTGGCTTTAGCGGGCATTGTAGTGAAAAACGGCATTTTGATGGTGGAGTTTACCGATATGCTCTTAAAGGATGGGCGAATCAGTGTTCGGGAAGCCATCATTCAAGCAGGTAAAATTCGAATGGCACCGGTCCTGCTCACCGCACTCTCGACGGTATTGGGACTCGTTCCGCTGGCGGTGGGTCTCAACATGGATTTTGGCAAACTTCTTACTGAGTTAAACCCCGGTATCTATTTTGGGGGTGATAGTGTTGCCTTTTTTGGTCCACTGAGCTGGACCATCATTTTTGGGCTCACCTTCGCTACTTTTCTTACCCTGGTTTTTGTTCCGGTGTTGTATTATATAACACACAGGAATCAGATCCGTCGGCGCTTCCTCATGCGCAAAATTGAGCGTGCAACCTTTGGTATGGAAAAAAGAGCGTCCACGGTGGAAGGGCTGCCCAGCTGAATGGGATAACTCCTATTTTGCGCTGCCTTGAATAATCGTTCAGAGTATAACCATTCAAACCGCAGGAGTCGCTCATCCACCAAGTCTCGCCCAGGGCGTCATTCTTCGGATGGCGGTCGGGCTGTGTCGGTCCACTATGTTCGGCCTAAAAAGCATCTGGGCCAACATTTTCTGACCGACTCGGGAACAGCTGCCCGTATTGCAGCTGGGTTAACGGGCTATGGTGCTTATACGCACCTCATTGAGGTGGGGGCGGGAACGGGCATCCTCACACGGCACTTGCTCGATTTACCTCATCGATTGTGGCTTTCGGAGGTCGACGAACAATCGATCGCGCACCTCATCCATCATTTGCAGGTTGACCAATCCGCTATTCTGGGCGATTTTCTTCGGCTGGATTTAGGGAGCTTGCTTCGGGGCCTTGGGCCATCGGGTGGCGATTCGGCCAATCATCGGGCACCTGCGCAGGAAGAAATGCCCGAGCGATCGCGAATTGGGGCTGCGAAAGACCTTATCGGCGCATCTACCGAGGTGCCCACTGCACCCCAAATAGGGGTCGTCGGTAATTTTCCTTATCACATCAGCAGCCAGATTCTGTTTAGGGTGCTCGAACAAAAGCAATACATTCCTGAAATGTGCGGCATGTTTCAGCGCGAAGTGGCCCAGCGCATCTGTGCGCCACCGGGCAATAAAACCTACGGTATTTTGAGTGTGCTCACGCAGGCCTACTACCAGGCAGAGTACTTGTTTACGGTGAACGAAGGAGTTTTCAATCCGCCTCCTAAGGTGAAGTCGGGCGTCATTCGCCTGCAACGCCTCCCTCAACCGGCCGATTGCGATGAGTCGCTGCTTCGCCGACTGGTGAAGGCCGGTTTCAACCAAAGACGAAAGCGGTTGGGCAACGCTTTGAAAACCGTATTGCCTGTCGATTACCCCGATGCACTTCGGCTCATGGATCTGCGCGCGGAGCAATTATCAGTCGATCTGTTTGTGGCACTTGCCCGCGACCTGGCCCAGTATATTCAGGATTCATCCGATAATATTTAGACTTTTGTGCGTTAGAAAACTCATGTTCTTGAAAACCACACCGATTTTTTTCTTTGGATAACTAACCAGAGTAGATAACCACCGCTATGCCTTGCGCGAACAGTTCCACGAAAAACGATGGCTTCCGGCTCTTGGTGGTGGATGATGTTCATCCTGTTTTGTTCGACAAACTTCGCCTTATTCCGTCTTTGGAATGCGTTTACAGGCCCGATTTATCGCCCTCTGAGGTCTTTGCTCAGTTATTTGCCTTCGATGGTCTGTTGATGCGCAGTAAAATCAGATTGGATGCGGAGTGTCTTCAGGGGCTGCCCCGACTCAAATTGATCGCCCGGGCGGGGGCGGGGCTCGACAACATCGAGCAGTCAGCGGCCTTGGCTCAGGGCATTACCTTATTGCATGCCGGGGAGGGGAATCGCACGGCAGTGGCCGAACATGTGGTGGGGATGTTGCTCGGTCTACTCAACAGGATTCCCCAATCGGATGCCCAGGTTCGTACGGGCTTATGGGATAGGGTGGGCAATAGGGGCCGGCAATTGAGGGGGATGACCGCTGGGATTATTGGCTACGGCAACAATGGATCGGCAACGGCTGCATTGCTGGCCCATTTGGGCTGTCGGGTTTTGGCCTATGACAAATATGTACATGGTTTTTCTTCCCCCGCAATCAGCGCGTGTGCCTTGGAGCCTCTGTGCCAACAAGCCGATATCATCAGTTTACATGTTCCTTTAACTTCGGAAACGCGCGCTTGGATCGACGCCGACTTTTTGCAGCATTGCCTGAGGAATCCAATCCTGGTGAATGCTTCGCGTGGGGAGGTCGTCGTGTTGGCGGATGCCGTTTCTGCCCTGGAATCGGGTCAACTGGGGGGGGCTTGTTTGGATGTATTGCCTGTTGAGGATCCCCTAAAATGGGATCAATCGCTGATGAACCGCTTGTTTGCGCTTCCCAATGTTGTTTTGAGTCCGCACACAGCGGGCTGGTCGATCGAATCCTATCAAGCCATATCAGAGGTGCTGTCAAATAAAATTTCGGATTTCTTTCGTAATTTGGAAGGTTAATTTTACGAATCTTATTTTTGATTTACCGAACAGAAGTTATTTGATTTACCGAACAGAAGTTATTTGATCTACCGAACAGAAGTTATTTGATCTACCGAACAGAAGTTATTTGCTCAAGCCAGTTGAAGCTCAGCGCGGTTGAAAAATAATACCGACCCCTATGTCGCATTCCCGAAGCCTCTCCTACTTTTTCGCTTATGTACCAACCTTACTCTGCTTGGTGGGCTTCAGCTTGGGTGGTCGGTGGGCCGCCCTCAATTTGGTCTTTGTGGTGGTATTCCTCGGCCTCGCTGAGTGGCTGCTGCCGCAATCAAGGAGCAACGAGGAGTCGCCTGAGTCGGACATTCCCAAGCTGATCCTCTGGTTATCGCTTCCGGCCACCTTGCTTGTGCTGGGTTCCCTGCTGTGGGCGGCAGCCACCGGCACCGTACAGGGTTGGCATCTGGTGCTTGCTGCATTGTCGGCCGGTTTCCACGGGGGTACCGTGTCGATCGTTGCCGCGCACGAGTTTATCCATCGCCCCGACCGCAGTTCGGTAGCCGCTGGCAATTTTCTGCTCTTGCTGCAAGCCAATCCGTATTTCTTCGTCGATCACCTTAGGGTACACCACCGCTATGTGGGCACACCTCGTGATCATGCGACAGCGCGTTACGGGGAGGGTTTTTATGTCTTTTTGTTGAGGAGCCTGTGGGGGCAACTCTCAGAGGCCGTGCAACTTGAGGCGGAGGCGGCCCGCAAGCAAGGGCGCCTTCCGTATGGGGTGTTCAACTATGTGGTGCGGCAAATTGTCGTCTTCGTTGGCCTACTCGCCCTTTGTGCGTGGGCCTTGGGCTGGATGGCTGCCGCCGCATGGCTTTTGTCGGCTCTTACCGCGAATGTCCTTTTGGAGTACACCAATTATCTGGAACATTATGGCCTGGTGCGACCCGATGATGCCCGAGTAGCTTACCGCACTTCTTGGCAAAGTGATACCTGGTTTAGCCGATTTCTGTTGTATGATTTGAGCCGACACAGCGACCACCACGTGCACGGTGCACGACCCTACTACCGACTAAGGAGCATGGAGGACGTCCCGGTTTTGCCCGGCGGTTATGCGGCCCTCTTGATCCCAGCCCTATTTCCCCCACTCTGGTTCAGGCTTTTGCACCCCCGAATCCCGAAAAATTCAGGGTAGTCATGAGGCAGTAGGCGCTTAACGATGGATCCGTTTTCGGTCGATCCGATGTAGGCTGGTTTAATCTAAGGCAATATCAAATTGAACCAGGTCAATAAACAGCTGCAAACGAGCGTCGAGGTCCTCTCGCGATAAATTTTCCAAGCGCTCAATTCCGAATCGTTCCACACAGAATGAGGCCATGGCCGAACCATAAATGAGGGCTCGCTTCATGTTTTCAAAGGAAATGTCGCGCGATTTGGCCAGATAGCCAATAAATCCACCGGCGAATGTGTCGCCAGCTCCTGTTGGGTCGAAAACATCTTCTAAGGGCAAAGCAGGTGCGTAAAATACCTCATGCTTATTGAACAAAAGCGCCCCATGTTCGCCTTTCTTGATGATGAGGTATTTCGGCCCCATTTCTAAAATGCTTTTAGCCGCCTTAACCAGTGAGTATTCATTCGACAGCATCCTGGCCTCTTCTTCGTTGATCGTGAGCACATCTATTCGGGGGAACGTGCGTTTGAGATCCTCCAATGCCGTCGTCATCCAAAAATTCATGGTGTCGAGCACGACCAATCGCGGGCGCTTTTCGATGCGATCCATGACGGCATGTTGTATGGCGGGCGTCAGGTTGCCCAACAAAAGGAAGTCGGGATTCTGACAAGAATCTGGAATCTGAGGGTCAAAGTCGGCCAATACGTTGAGTCTCGTTTCGAGGGTATCGCGACTATTCATATCCATGTGGTAGCGGCCCGACCAAAAAAAGGAATCTTCACCTTGTTTCACCAGGATTCCACTCGTGTCCATACCACGGGCCCTGAACGCGGCCAACTGCGTCTCAGGGAAGTCGCTTCCCACCACAGAAACCATGTGCACTGGCTTAGTGAGGAACGATGCCGCCAATGAAGCATAGGTCGCCGCCCCCCCTACTATTCGCTCAGCTTTACCAAATGGCGTTTCAATCGAATCAAATGCAACCGTACCAACAACCAATAAACTCATAACATAAAATATTTAAATTCTGCCGCAAATATCGTGATATTCATCATGCAATTGTGTTTTCCCAGGTTAATGGTGCGGAATAGGCCCCGTTTAGTACGATCAGGCTTGGACATTCGTCTGGCTGTGTTCAACCTTGTGATGATAGCGTTGCGATTCGACCCGCGCCAACAGGGAGTGGTAATACCGATACCACCTGCTCACACCCAGCGCCTTCGCCTCTCGGTGCAGCGGGTGCATGGCCCAAGCCGACAGATCAGCATCACTTCGCCAATAGCTGATGAAGGTTCCGCGTCCCTCATATTTAAAACTCTCATAGCCTAAAAAACCCTCCTGATTCTTCACCGTTTGAAGCGTCATTTCATCATATTCAGCATAACCTTCAAGGTCATCCGAAAGATAATAGTTAAAAATCGACGCCCAATAAGGCGTAGCAGGCGCCTGACCTGTTTGCCATTGTATCATGTCTTGGTCATTGGTTGTTTCATCGAAAGAATATGTTCATTCTCTGTTTTTCGAAATTGCACCATTCGTCGGATCAGGTCAAAAGGCAATGGCTCATCCATTGGAAATTGTACGGATCCCTTCCCATGTTTGTAGTGTGATAGTTCTTCCCGAAATGTACTGTGGCCAGAAGGAGTCGCATAAAAACCGATATGTTTTTGAAAAGCGGCATAATAGACCAGCGGTTTTCCGCACCACTTATAAGCAGGCATCCCGTAAGAAAAATACTCCTCTGCATCCGGTGCCTCGTTCAAAATTATTTGGCGGATTTGCCTCAGAAAATCTTGGGTTGCCTCTGGAAAACGGTTGATATATTGATCGACTAGATCCATAGCGCCACAAAATGAGAAAAAAGTTGAATATTCTAATCAACCAGGGTATCCAAAAGAAATATAGACCTGCCCCGTGTATCGGCCCGCGGATATCCGCCCCATCCAGGGTAGAATTTCGCCAAACACAAAAAAATACAACTTAGCTCGATCAGCCGCAATAGATTCTGAGGAAGGTGCAGGTGGTAGACCAGGTGGGCTGCTCACATGACTGCGAAGAACAGGAAGCACTACGCTGGAAGCATGTGGGGGTAGTTCCACAACCTGACTGAGCGCCTGTGCGAGGGAAGTCGCTCCACGATTTGAATACGCAGCCCTAATATTCAACAATAATGAAGGCGTGAGATTATTGTAGGGCGCAGGAGATCCCATTCTCCTGAGTGGCGTCCACTCGTAGCTGATGAGAATATCCATCTGTTTCGGTGCTTCAATTTCATAGACCACCAACTCCGGATCATCTAAGCCAATGCGCACATGACCAAATGATTCCTGAAGGATAACTCGATTTCGGGTGTTAAAATTCAATTCCAAAGGCCCGAGTTTACGTACTTGAATGCTGCTATCGGGTTGAAATTGCCCAAAGTTGATTCGACCTTGGGCATAAATTATTTCAGCTCGGAGCATAACCGATAGGAATGCAAGCATTGAAATCAATTTGTTCTGTTTTAATTTCATATATGGATTCATGAAAGAAGGTTAGACTTCAACTAAGATTTGGAAGCTTCGTATACTAGGGTTTGTAAACTTCGAATACCATTTGGGAGAACCTATGCCATTTGGGAGAACCGCATACCTTTGGGAGAACCGCATACAATTGGAAAAACCCATGCCTTTTGGGAGAACCGCATACATTTGGGAGAACTGCATCTTTACAACTCGTCAATAGTTAGAATAAACTGGGATTTATACCGTCCGGATCGGGCGTTATTCAAATTGAAGTTTCCGCCTATCCAGAGAAAATAAGAACCGCTTGTTTCGTGGAGTGTAACCGTTGAATTTGGTGTTTCAAAGAGAACGGATGCTCTTTGATTTTCGATCGAACAACCACTCACTTTGTATTCTACTTCTACTTTGCCGCTGTCATTTTGCTCAGAATATATGATCTCGTTAGGGATAAATGAAATTCGAACGACTCTGTTTGACGTACTGCTGATTTTCATCAATCCAGCATCCGA